>CERO01003135.1_pt1 | contig 82565 bp, 83 predicted proteins | sample 530851 | NCBI WGS metagenome assembly CERO01 (sample SAMEA2621033, study PRJEB7988) | marine metagenome | biome: marine biome (ENVO:00000447); feature: surface water layer (ENVO:00002042); material: "saline water (ENVO:00002010), including plankton (ENVO:xxxxxxxx)" | depth 5 m
AGCGGATCGCCTACGTACGGCAAGATGGGTTTACCGGACGCTTACTTTCTTAGTGGTAAGCACCTCGGCCCTCCATTGATCTCTCTTTCTGGTGCTTGACGCTTCCCTGTGGGTTAAGCTCGAAACAGACCTTCTAGTCTTCCGTATCGCTGCAGTCGCCATGCTTCTCATCGCAGTCGTCGAACGGATATTGGTGTGCGGGAGCGCTGGGTCTACGCAATCTTGCGCGGGAGACTCGCTCTAGCGCCGGGGTTGAATTTAAAAAAAATCCGAGGTACTCACTTGTTGAAGCTCATCTACCGGACTGCTCACTCCCTATTCCTCCCTATACCGGGCCTCTTAATCACACTCCACGTGGCGACAAGCCCCGCAAACGCGGTAACCACTGCTACCCCTGGCACGGGGAGCACGCCGGTGTTCGAGGTAATGCTACCGCCTAAGGCTAGCCGCGAAACCGCATTGAACGGCCGCCTTCTACTGTTCATCGCCAACAATGATAGTGCAGAGCCCCGCTTCCAGGTCTCCAACGGTCCGAATACACAACTGGTTTTCGGCACTGATGTGACCAACTGGAGTGGACAAACGCCAGCCACCCTGGACCACTCCGCCGCCGGATACCCCTTACGCTCGCTGGCGGAGCTACCTGCCGGACGCTACTACGTACAGGCACTGCTCAACCGCTACGAGACATTTACACTGGGGGATGGGCGCGTCTTGCAATTGCCACCCGATCGGGGTGAGGGCCAGCAACTTACGGAAAAGCCGGGTAATCTTTATTCGGAGCCCACATGGATAACCGTGGAGTACAACGGAGCCGCACCCTTCCGGATCGAGCTGGCGCAAGAGATTCCCCCCATAGAAGCGCCAAAGGATACGCGCTACATCAAACACGTTAAGATACAGAGCGCGCTACTCACCGAGTTCTGGGGGCGGCCCACGTTTCTGGGGACGCAGGTGCTGCTCCCAGAAGGGTTTGATGAGCACCCTGAAGCGCGCTATCCACTCGCGGTATTCCACGGGCACTTCCCCGCCAATTTCAGCGGCTTCCGTGAAACCCCGCCAGACCCTGATCTGGAGTGTGAATTCAGCGAACGCTTCGATCGGCCGTGCTACAACCGCGAGGTGCAGCAACACGCCTGGGACTTCTACCGCGAGTGGACCGGATCCGACTTCCCACGCATGTTGATCATCCAGATCCAGCACCCGACACCCTACTTCGACGACTCCTATGCAGTGAACTCCGCCAACATGGGCCCCTACGGCGACGCCATCACCCACGAGCTCATACCGCATATTGAAGAACGTTTCCGTGGCATAGGCGAGGGCTGGGCGCGTTTTCTCTATGGCGGTTCCACCGGGGGCTGGGCAGCGCTGGCCGCACAAATTTTTTACCCGGATGACTACAACGGCGCGTTTTCAGCCTGCCCGGACCCCATAGATTTCCGTGCCTACGCGCTGGTCAACATCTACGAAGACAGAAACGCCTACTACCTGGAAGGCGACTGGAAGCGTATCGAACGGCCGCGCAACCGTACCACTCTGGGTCAGGTGACGGCAACGCTCCGGCAAGTACAGCAAAAAGAGAATGTGCTGGGCACCAAGGGGCGTTCAGGTGGGCAGCGCGACATCTGGCCCACCTTGTTCGGGCCCGTGGGAGACGATGGTTACCCGCGACACTTGTGGGACAGGGAAACTGGAGTGATAGACCCGGAGGTCGCGGAGTACTGGCGGGAAAACTATGACCTGCGCCACATATTGCAGCGGGATTGGAAAACTTTGGGGCCAAAGCTACAGGGCAAGCTGCACATCTATGTGGGTGAAATGGATAACTCCTATCTCAACAATGCGGTTTATCTGATGGAAGAGTTCCTCGAAAGGACCACCGCCCCCTACTACGACGGCGTGATCGACTATCAACCGCGAGCCGGCCACTGCTGGAATGGCGATCACGAACGCCCCAACGCGCTGTCTCGGTTACGCTACAACCAGATGTATGTACCCCTGATTCTGCAGCGTATTGAGGCCACGGCACCAGAGGGCGCAGACACGACGAGCTGGCGTTACAAAACGATGGCTCGCTGAAAAGCAGGCCGCGCCCAGAGCAGTTTCGACCACTTCCACCAGCGCTGGAGCCGTGGCTTTACCGCGTTCAACCAACGCGGGTATCCGCCTGTTTTCCCGCAATGGCCCACTGTGCGCAGCGATCTCACCCATGATTACCGTTAACGGGTTTTCACCAAACTCCAGCCACTGGAGAACACGTGCGCCGGCCTGGGTATCTACCGCTGGAATCAGATGACCACCCCCATAGCAGTGTCGCAAAATCCAAAATGATATATGGCATGTGATGGTGCAACTTGCGCACGAAATGGTGTGTCAAGTGTCAAGGATGATTTAGCGGTGAAACTGAGCCGGACCGTGCTCGTTCAGATCCTATTATTAATCAGTTTTGCCCAGCGGTATTAAAAGTCGCCACGCGTACCCCTACTATTCAAAGCGAGTCGGGCCTTACCTTCAGACGCATTTCATATTAGAGACGCCTTTCAGCCAACTATCTATACATTTGTCTATACATCTGTATCATCTTGAATGAATAACCGCGATGTATGAGTGGGACGAAAACAAGAGCCATAGGAATCTGCTGGAACGTGGCCTTAGCTTCGCAGATGCCGGGCACGTGTTTGGGGGGCCGTGTGTCACCTTTGAAGATGCGCGGTTTAACTATGGCGAGCCGCGCCTGATAACCTTCGGCTTGCTTGAAGGGCGCGTGGTGGTAATCGCGCACACACCGAGAGGTGAGAGAACACGCATTATTTCGATGAGAAAGGCAAATGACCGTGAGCAAAAAATCTATCAAGAGCGACTTGAATCGGCTCGATAACATGGCCGACGACGACATCGATTACACAGAAATACCTGAATTCGACACCAAATTCCTGCGCTCAGTGGAAATGCAGATCTCCCCAGGCAAGAAGCCCGTGGCGTTACGCCTGGATACGGATGTTCTGGATTGGATGAAAGCTCAGGGCAAAGGCTATCAGAGCCGCATCAACGCCATTCTGCGTGCATACTATGAAGCACACAAGAATGACACGCTCACACCCGAAGGAAAGTGGCGGAGAGAGAGGGATTCGAACCCTCGATAGGTTTTACCCTATACGCCCTTAGCAGGGGCGCGCCTTCAGCCACTCGGCCACCTCTCCGTACAGACCGTTCCCGGGTGATTGCTGCGCGTTGGCAGCCCCTCAGGAACGGCGCGCATGATACCACACTGACCGTAAATTCAAAGGCCTGCTGACCTATCACGACCACTATCTGGGTGCGGTCAGCGTAATGCGCGACTGCACATCGGCCTCTACATCCTTGCGTTGAAAACGCACCGGTCGAAACTGCTTGTCACGGTAGAGCTCGGTCTGGTCCGTGAAGTGCGGTGAAGCGGGGTCACCCGACTGGCTATAGGTCAGCAATGCCTCCGCCACGGGGCCATCGTCTTCGTAGCCGACTGTCAGGACGAAACTGCTGCCGTGAACAACGGGGTAGCCGGCGTCGGTGAGCAATTCGCTGCCGTCAATTCGCGTTGGGCTCAGCATGGCAACGGGATGCTCAGGTATATCCGACACCATCAGGTTTGCCACGCCTTCATAGCGGTTGCCGCCGTGGATGGGAATGCCGCGCTCGCCGCGATAGGCAAACTGGGCCTCGCGCAGGGGCGCGTCCAGGGCGTAGCCCGCGGAGGCCAGCACCGCCGCGGCATGTGCAAGTTTTTGCAATGCCAGTTCGCTGTCAGCCAGTGTATGCGGCGTGGTGAGGGGAGCAGCGGCATCGAAGGGAACCGCGAACAGATCTCCCTGACGCATGCCATCCTCATAGGCATAGGCTGCCAGCCATTCCCGGAACAGCACCGCACCCTTGCTATCCAGGTCGAACCTCCCGTTGAAACCGCGCAGGGCGGCGCAGGCATCGGCCAGGTCGACTGCGCCCTCGCAGGCCTGCAACAGCGGCGGCACCAGTAACAGGGCCGCCAGGCTCTCGTTCTCGAAGAGCAGGCTTTGTATGCGCTCGATGGTGAATTCGCCCTCTTCGATCAATTGCACGTTCATGCGGGTGCGCAGGCTGCGCGCGCTGGCCTCAGACCCGTACAAGGGCGAATACCCGGTGAGGGGCGCACTGGCATTGGTCAGCCAGTAGCTGTCGTTGGCGTTGAACACGTAGTCTGCGCGCTCCAGCAGCGGCCGGCGCTCGAAGGGCTCGGTGCCGGCCAGCGGCGCGGCGCCATCCTGTACCCACTCGTGGCGGCTGTCACTGCCGTTGAGCAGGACAAAACCCTTTTTCTCATAGATGTCTGCCGTTAGCGGGTCGTCGATCAACTGCTGGCGCCACAGGGCAATGGCCTCGTCGCTCAATCGTCCCACCGTGGAGTTATCCAGGTACACGGCGCGGCCGTCTGCACTCGCGGCGATGGTGTTCACCCAGGGCATCGCATTCCAGCGCCGGTGCGCATCGATGAAGCTGTCCATGCTGGTCGCCAGATTCATATCGCGCCACTGCGCAAGCAGGTGGCTGTTGTCGGCGTTGGCGTCGCGCACAGTGAAAGCCGCGCTGGCGGTCCAGGGCATACCAGGCAGGGTCAGCACCGGGCCATAGTGACTGAAATACAGGGTATGCTCTTGCACCTGCAGGCTGCCGTCCACCTGCGCTACCGGAACCGACACCGATACTTCGCGCATAGCGCGCTCTTCGCCGTCATAGCGATAGACGGTGGGTTTGCCGGGCACCAGTTCCAGTTTGTAGAACACCAGCCGCTGGCTGGCGGAGACCGTATGGCTCCACGCCACATTGCGATTGAAGCCAATGGCAACCCCGGGAGCACCCAGTAGATGCCCGCCGTAAACGTCCAACTGGCCGGGAATAGTCAGGTGTTTTTCCCAGAACCGGTTATCGCCATACCAGGGATAGTGAGGGTTTCCCAGCAGCAACCCACGACCATTTGCCGTGCGCTCCTTGCCGAAAGCCCAGGCATTGGACCCCATGCCCTGCAAGCTCGCGGCGTCCGCGGCCCGAGCCAGGCGCCGATCACTGACCCCGTGCGCCGCCATGGGTGTCTGCCCCGGGGGCTGCGCGGCCATCAGTGCATCCGCCATCCGTGGCACAGTTTGCGCCACCAGCACCATACGCGCCATCAGGTCGGTATCAGCAATGGGCTGCAACCAGGCAGCACCGTCACACCAGGATCCTACGCGCTGTTCCGGGTGTTCGGCCAGATAACGATTGTAGCCATCGGCGTAACCGCGCAGCCAGGCGCGGTTGTCACTGCCCTGACGGGAGAGCGCGGCCACGGCCTGGGACTGTATACCCAGCGCAGCGACGACAGCGTCGCTGGCCACGTTCGCCTTGTCGGCCCCGGCGCCCAGGTAGCGGGCCAGTTCACCGCGTGCGGTGAGCAATGAGTGACCGATATTGCAGATGTGATCTTCCGCGGCGGCGTAACCCTCACCGTAACCCAGGCTGGCGAAATCACCGGCGGTGATATGCGGCACGCCAAAGCTGCTGCGGATGATTTCCACATCGTAGCGTGACGCTGAGGGTGGTTTGGGGCTGGCTTCGCCTGCAGGCTGGGGGTCCGGGCTTTGGCAGCCGGCGACAAAACACAATGCCAGCGCGGCTAACGGACGGAAATAACGCGTCATGAGGGCAGCACTCCTGTGCACGGGAACACGGGGTGCGGGTTAGTCCCGGGAATCGTCCTCCGGGGCAGCTTCCACATCACCCTCCTGGATACGATTGTAGATTTCTTCACGGTGGACTGCGACATCTTTCGGGGCGTTTACCCCGATGCGCACCTGATTGCCCTTGACGCCCAGCACGGTGATCGTGATGTCATCGCCAACCATCAGTGATTCACCCACCCGGCGGGTCAGTATGAGCATAACTCCTTGCCTCCTGGCGCCCGCTAAGACACTGCGAGCGGCGCTAACCATGCGCTGCTGAATACTTAGTGTTAGCCGAGAATGTTGAAAACGCAACTACCGGTTTGTATCAGTTTGCAATATCGCCGGCAGGTGCCTGGTCGAGTTCAAAGGCGGTGTGCAGCGCGCGCACCGCCAGTTCCATGAATTTTTCCTCGATGATCACCGAAATCTTGATTTCGGATGTCGTGATCATCTGGATGTTGATGCCCATTTCCGAGAGCGCACGGAACATGGTGCTGGCGACCCCGGCGTGCGAGCGCATGCCCACGCCGACAATCGACACTTTGGCGATGCGGCTGTCCACGCGCACCTCACGCGCATTGAGCTCTGCCGCCACCTGCTCCAGAACAGCCTGCGCCCGCGGCAGGTCCGCACGGCCCACAGTGAAAGTGAGGTCGGTGCTGTTGTCTTCCGCCACGTTCTGCAGAATCACGTCCACCTCGATATTGGCGTCGCCAATCGGCCCCAATATACGATAGGCCACTCCGGGCATATCCGGCACGCCGAGAATGGTGAGCTTGGCCTCATCGCGATTGAAGGCGATGCCGGCGATTGTCGGCGTTTCCATCACGGATGCGTCCTCCAGGGTTATCAGGGTACCGGGGCCTTCCTTGAAGCTGTGCAGCACCCGCAGTGGCACCTTGTATTTGCCGGCGAATTCCACCGAACGAATCTGCAACACCTTGGAGCCCATGCTGGCCATTTCCAGCATTTCCTCGAAGGTGATGCGGTCGAGCCGTCGCGCATCGTCAACCACACGGGGGTCGGTGGTGTACACGCCATCCACATCGGTGTAGATCTGACACTCGTCAGCCTTCAGGGCCGCGGCCAGGGCGACGGCCGTGGTGTCGGAACCGCCGCGCCCCAGGGTGGTGATATTGCCCTGCTCGTCCACGCCCTGGAAACCGGCCACCACCAGCACAAAGCCCGCGGCAAGGTCGGCCTGCAGGCGGCTGTCATCGATATCGCGAATACGCGCCTTGGTGTGTGCACCATCGGTAAGAATGCGCACCTGGCTGCCGGTGTAGGATTTGGCGGCCACGCCACGCCGATTGAGCGCCATGCTCAGCAGCGCGGTGGTCACCTGTTCGCCGGTAGCCAGCAGCACGTCCAATTCCCGCGCCAGGGGCGGCTCTTGCAGCTCGTGCGCCAGGCCCAGCAGCCGGTTGGTTTCGCCGCTCATGGCGGAAACCACCACCACCACCTGATGGCCGTCACTGCGAAAGCGCGCGACTTTATCCGCTACCTGGGCAATACGCTCGACGCTGCCGACGGACGTGCCGCCGAACTTCTGCACAATCAAACCCATATCAGGCGTTCTGGGCCAGTGCGTCTGCCACCCAGTCCGCTACCGCACCCAGTGCTGCCGGCAGGCCGGCCACATCGCTGCCACCGCCCTGGGCCATGTCCGGACGACCGCCGCCCTTGCCGCCCAGGCGCCCGGCGAATTCGCGCATCAGGTTGCCGGCGCTGACACGGTCGGTCAGGTCTTTGCTGACACCGGCAGCCAACGCCACTTTGTCGCCATCCACCGCCGCGAGCAGCACCACGGCGCTGCCCAGCTTGTTCTTGACCTGGTCGAGCGTGTCGCGCAGTGACTTGGCATCGGCGCCCTCCACATTGGCAGCCAGCACCTTGATACCGCCCACGTCGACCGCCTGCGCCGTCAGGTCACCGCCGGCGGAGGTGGCGAGCTTCTGTTTCAGCCGTGCCAGCTCCTTTTCCAGCTCGCGGTTCTCGTTGCGCAGGGCGCCGACGCGGGCTGCCACGGCGTCGCGCCCGGCTTTGACCACTTCACACACGGCATCCAGCTGCGCCTCGGTGTGGGCAATGGCCTCCAGCGCACCGGCGCCGGTGACAGCCTCGATACGGCGCACACCAGAGGCAATACCGGATTCCGACAGAATGCGAAACACGCCGATATCGCCAGTACGGTCAACGTGGGTGCCTCCGCAGAGTTCCACCGAGTAGTCCGCCTCCCCCATGCTCAACACGCGCACTTCGTCGCCGTATTTCTCGCCGAACAGCGCCATGGCGCCGGCTTCGATGGCTGCATCCATGGACATGAGTCGAGTAGAAACCGGGGTGTTGGCGCGAATCTGCGCGTTCACCTGGGCGGCGATTTCGGCCAGTTCCGCAGGCGTGACCGCCTCGAAGTGGGAGAAGTCGAAGCGCAGGCGCTCGGAATCCACCAGCGAACCTTTCTGTGTGACGTGCTCGCCCAGCACACGGCGCAGCGCTGCGTGCATGAGGTGCGTTGCCGAGTGGTTGAGGCGTGTGCGCTGGCGCACGCTGGCGTCAACGCTGGCTTGCAGGCGGTCACCCACCTTGACGCTGCCTTGCAGCACCGTCACATGATGCAGGTGCTGACTTTGGGCCTTGGTGGTATCGGTGACTTCAAGCCGCACGCCATCGGCCTGCAAATAGCCAGTGTCGCCCGCCTGACCGCCGGACTCGCCGTAAAACGGCGTGCAATCGAGCACCACAACGCCCTGCTGATCGGCCTGCAATGCATCGACGGCAGCGCCGTCGCACAGCAGCGCAGTCACCCTGCCCTCGCCCTCTACGCTGTCATAGCCGGTGAACTCGGTGCTGCCTTCCAGCGTGAGCACCGCGTTGTAATCCACCTTGAAACTGCCGCCTTCCTGGGACCGGCTGCGCTGTGCCGCCATCGCTTCCTCATAACCGGCCATGTCCAGCTCAAGGCCGCGCTCGCGGGCGATGTCGTTGGTCAGGTCAACCGGGAAGCCGTAGGTGTCATACAGTTTGAACACGACGTCGCCGGGGATGGCGCCACCACTGATGCCCGCCAGTGCGTCCTGCAGAATCTGCAGGCCGTTGTCCAGCGTCTTGGCGAACTGCTCCTCTTCGGCCAGCAGCGCCTTTTCCACCTGCGGCTGTAGTTTGACCAGCTCGGGATAGGCGTCGCCCATCTCTGTGGCCAGCGTGGCCACCAGCTGATGGAAAAACGGCGCGGTGGCGCCCAGCTTGTTGCCGTGGCGGATGGCGCGGCGAATGATGCGGCGCAACACGTAGCCGCGGCCTTCGTTGCCCGGCAGCACGCCGTCGACAATCAGGAATGCGCAGGAGCGAATGTGGTCGGCAATGACGCGCAGCGAATTGTGCTCAAGATCCGACACGCCCAGCAGTTTCGCCGCCGCGCGGATCAGTGCCTGGAACAGGTCGATCTCGTAGTTGCTGTGCACACCCTGTTTGACGGCAGCGATGCGCTCCAGGCCCATACCGGTATCCACCGAAGGCTTGGGGAGCGGGTGCAGTTCACCGCTGGCATCGCGGTTGAACTGCATGAACACCAGGTTCCAGATCTCGATATAGCGGTCGAGGTCGTCCCCTTCACTGCCGGGTGGACCACCGGGCACATGCGGTCCATGGTCGTAGAAGATTTCCGAACACGGGCCGCAGGGCCCCGTGTCGCCCATCTGCCAGAAATTGTCTTCGTCCAGGCGCGAGAAACGCTCGGCACTGACGCCCATCTCCTTCAGCCAGATATCGGCGGCTTCGTCGTCGGACACATGCACGGTCACCCACAACCGCTCGGCCGGCAGGCCCAGGGTCTCGGTGAGAAAGTGCCAGGCGAACTGGATGGCCTCACGCTTGAAGTAGTCACCAAAACTGAAGTTGCCGAGCATCTCGAAGAAGGTGTGGTGGCGCGCTGTGTAGCCCACGTTTTCGAGGTCGTTGTGCTTGCCGCCGGCTCGCACGCAGCGCTGGCTGCTGGTGGCGCGCACATAAGAGCGCGGCTCCGTGCCCAGGAACGTATCCTTGAACTGGTTCATGCCCGCATTGGTGAACAGCAGCGTGGGGTCGTTGCCGGGCACCAGTGAACTGCTGGGCACCCTTGTGTGGTCCTGCGCTTCAAAATAGGCCAGGAATGCTTCGCGTATGTCGCCTGTTTTCATTGGAACCCTGCCATCTGTCCTTCAGCAAACCCGCGGCCCGCCAGAATATGCAGGTGCAGGTGGAATACGGTCTGGCCCGCGCCGGCACCGTTGTTGACGATAAGGCGAAAGGCCTCCGCCACGCCCAGCTGTTCTGCCACCTTGCCCGCAGCCAGCAGCAGATGGCCCAACAGCGCCTGGTCGTCTGCCGCGGCATCGACCAGGCGAGGAATACCCTTCTTTGGAATCACCAGCACATGCACCGGCGCCTGCGGGTTGATGTCGTTGATGGCGATGCAGTGCTCGTCTTCGTAGAGCAACTCCGCGGGAATCTCGCCACTGACAATCTTGCCGAATATCGTCTCTGACATGCCTTACCCCAGTTTCTCGTCAGCGCTGAGCTGCCGCGCCTCACTTTCCAGCATGACCGGGATACCATCGCGGACGGGGTACGCCAGGCCACTGGCCTTGCAGATCAGCTCGTCTTTTTCCTTGTCGTACTCCAGCGGGGCCTTGGTGACCGGACACACCAGAATACTCAGCAGTTTCTCGTCAATCATGACAGGTCCTGAGGAGTGCAAAGGGCCTGCATTATACGGATTTTTCCCAGCCATAACATGCCGTTGGCTGGGCCTCTGCGGGCAGCCCCGGGACGGCAGCGCGTCCGGCGAGGGCGATCCCAGCCAGGTGCATCCGGCTAAGGAGCGCTGGAGGCCTCGGGCAAACGCATGGGCGGCACCAGCAGCTGCGGGTCGATGCGCGCGCTGCGCCAGGACATGCGCCAGTCCAGATGCGGCCCGGTGGCACGGCCGGTAGCACCCACCTCACCGATGATGTCACCGGGGGCAATCGCGTCACCCACCGCAACACGCACTTTGCTCAGGTGCAGGAAGGATGAGGAGAGCCTGTAACCGTGATCGAGAATAATGGTGCCGCCGGAGTAAAACAGGTCCGGTTCGGCCAGCGTCACCACACCGGCCGCCGGGGCGCGCACAATGGTACCGGTGGGCACAGCCACGTCCACACCGTAATGCGGACTGCCGGGCTGACCGTTGTACACCCGCTGGCTGCCGTACACACCGGAAATGCGCCCCTCCACCGGCCAGCGAAAGCCCGCCAGCACACCGGCCAGCAGGTCCGGGCGCCGCAACTGCCGGGCCTTGGCGGCGTTCACCAGTTCCCGTTCGCGGGCAATACGCGCCAGCTGCTCTGGCGGCGGCGTTACCGTGCGTTGGGGCACACCCTCTACCCGCTGGATATTGTACTCCCGGGTGGCGATGGCCAGTTCCTGGCGGCAATCACCCACCTGCAGTACCGCGTTGGGATCGGCGTCACGGCTGAAGCCGGCGATGAACGTGCCGTCATCCAGCACGTCCAGCGCTGCACCGTCGAGCAGCACTGGCGTACCCGGCGCCGCCTGGCCCCAGATAAGGCCACCCTGCTGCAGGTTTCCCTGCACGTCCAGGCACGCGGCAAACGCAGAATGGGCACCGACGGCCATGAGGGCGGCAAGCAAGCAGGCTTTCATCGTTCGATTCTCCTTGGCAAACAGGGACTGGCCGCTAGTGTAGTGAAACTCGCGCCGTTAGAATACGCACCATGAGCCGCTATCGCCCACCCCGCCGCCGGGGGTCGCCCTATATCACCCCGCAAGGGGAGGCGGTGCTGCGAGCGGAACTGCATCAGTTATGGAAAGTGGAACGCCCGCAGGTCACTGACGTGGTTCACGAGGCGGCAAAAAACGGCGACCGCTCGGAAAACGGGGATTACATCTACGGCAAACGCCGGCTGCGCGAAATCGACTCGCGGGTGCGCTTTCTCAGCAAGCGGCTGGAGGAGCTCAACGTGGTCGACCGCATACCCGCAGACACCGAAAAAGTGTTCTTCGGTGCCTGGGTCACCCTGGAGGACGAGGCTGGCAGGGAACGTTGTTACCGCATCGTGGGCCCCGACGAGTTCGACGTCGCCGCCGGCAAGTTAAGCATGGATTCTCCTCTGGCCTGCAGCCTGCTGGGGAAGCGCCTGGATGACGAGGTCAGCCTGCACAGCCCCGGGGGGGAGCAACACTACGTGATCGCCGCAGTCGACTACACCGACCCCGTAGCCCGCGCAACCTGAATCCCACCGGCCGCGCGAGCCGCCTGGCTGGCTCAGCCTCCGGGGTTGTAGCCGTTGGTAAAACAGGGTTGCTCCGGCACGCAGGTGTCGACGAAACGGCCCTCACGGTCCGGCCTGAGGAACGCGGACTTCTGTGCCTGTGCTGCGGGCTCGCGCCGCGGCAAGCTGTGGGGGTCGTTGCCAAAATCAGGCTCCACCGGCGGTGTATTGCTGATGGGCGGTGGTGCGGTGCCTCCTTCAAGCGCGCCAGCGCCTACCGGGCCGTCGTCCCACAGGGTCAACACCGAACCGGTGAAATCACCCGCGGGCACCGGCTCCAGGCCCACATAGGGATTGCTGTCCGGGTGGCGCCCCATCTCCAGTGCGGGAATACGCAGGTGCGCACCGATACTGCGCGCCATGAACTCCGCAGACCACATGCTCACCTGGTGATCACCGTAGGCCACTTGCAGCAGCACCGAATGCACCGGCGTATTGGGCAGCGGGTCGCGCTCAATGTGCACAACATAGCCGCTGGACTCGGCGCGATCCCACAGCAGTTGCGCCATGGACAGCAGGAAGCTCTGGTCTTTCACGCTCGGATAGCCACCGCCGTCTTCGCCGGTACCGCTACCGCTGAAAAACGGCGTAAAAGCGTTGAAGTCCACGCTGCGCCGCAGCAGGAAACTGTAGGACATACCCGGCACACCCAGCACGCCGCGCGTCACATCCTGGATCACGCCCATCAACGCGCCGCCGAGAATGCCCCCCTGGCTGTTGCCATCGTAATACACGGTGCTGTTGTCAAACGCCGGCTGGCCAGCGGCTTGGAAGGCGGGGTCGGCAACAAAACCGGCGTCGCTCTTCAGCAGCCGGGCGAGGAACATGAAGTTCAGCAGGCCCTGTTGCTGGCGGTCGAAAAATGCTTGCATCAGGCTGAAGTCCTGCAGTACCTGAATCGCAAACGGCACGTCAGCATTGGCGAAACCCGCCCAGTCCGTCGCGCAGAACATCATCTGGTGATCCAGCGCCATGATGTCGACGTTCTGCCGAGTGCCACCACGTGCCTCATTGGCGCTGCCGAGCAGACCGTGGCCATAGAGCGAGGGCCGTGCCGACGCCTTGGGCGGCTGGCTGAAATCCTCCACCACCGAGCGGGGAATGCGGCACACAAAGTTGGCGGCAAACAGGCTGTCGCCGTTCAGCCGGTCCGGCAGGCCATCGTCCGGTGTGGCGTAGTGGAAGGCTGAGCCCGGCGCGCCGTCGTCGGAGTCGAGGAAGTTCGGCACAAAAAACGTACCGGCGATTTCCCGCGTAATCTGCTCGTCCTGGCCGTCGGCGCAGCCTGCCGGGTCGCAGGGTGCGTAGTCGGTCACGGAGCTGATGGCGTAGTCGGGTGCCGCTGCGCCCAGGTCGGCAAAGGCCTCGTCACGGATATGCAGCAGGCGTTCAGTGATATTGCGCACGCTGGCTACGGTAAAGTCCCAGGCCAGGTAGAGTTCGCTGCGCTCGACGCCCGCCTCCTGCAGCTCGCTGAACATCGCCTCCATGGCCGGACGGCGCTCCTCGATGGCAGCGTTGTCGGTCAGGGTGTCGTCGCGAAAGGCGCGGAACACCTCGGGCGCCGGCAACAGGTCACCGTTGCTGTTCCGCAGGTTGCGCAGCGCAACAATGTAGCGCTCGCCGCGCTCGAACTGCACCATCGGGCGGATGATGAACGTCTGTTCTGCCGGGTCATCGGTGTTGGCGTCAAGCTCGGCGAACACCAGGTGTTGCTCACCGGTGCTGGCGCGGATCACCACCACCGGCGAATCCGGCGCCGTGGAAGCGGACAGATCGGTAATCAGCGGGGTGCCGGTTTGCGCCAGGTCCACATCAGGAACCTGTGCGAGAATCATCTGCGACGGCGAGAAGCCGTCATTGCGGTTCCACTCGCTGGGGTCCACCCGGTCACCACGGCGGTTGGCGGGCATTGAAGCCTGGTTCAGGTTTACCCGGCGCCCGGTGTCGAGGCTGTCATCGGCCACCGTGAACACATCGCTGGGCCAGGGGAACATGCAGTTATCGGCGTCAAGCATCTCGCAGCGGTCAGCGTTCGGGGTATCGATGCTGATCGGCGGTGGCTCGGGGGGTGCGGGGCTGGTGTCGGTGCCATCAGAGCAGGCCGTCAGGCCCGCCAGCAACGACAGGGAGAGGACGCTGCGCAGGATTGTCATGTGAACCTCCAGGGTCTCGTTTTTGTTATGCGACCCCCGGAGCCTAGCGCAGCCGCAGCGGCTCAGTCCAGCGCGGCGTAGACCATGGATTCCAGCTGCCCGCGCAGGTTGAAGGTGCTCGACGGCATAAGCTGGGTCATGAAAATCACCACCAGCTCTTCCTCCGGGTCTACCCAGAACAGCGTGCTGGCCAGACCGCCCCAGAAAAAGCTGCCCAGGGAGGCCAGGTTGCCGTTTTTCACCGGGTCCATCTTGTTGGCGAACCCCAACCCGAAGCCGACGCCCTCGTATTCGGTTTCGCTGAAGCTGCCCATCGCGTATTGCTCGAGATCGACATCGCCGGGCAAATGGTTGGCCGTCATGTAGTCCAGGGTGCGCGAACCCAGAATACGCACGCCATCCAGGGTGCCCCCCTGCAGCAGCATCTGGCAGAAACGGAAATAGTCACCGACAGTCGACAGCAGCCCGCCGCCGCCCGAGTAAAACACCCGATCGCGGAACTGGCTGGCCTGGCCGTCGTCGTTGCACACCAGCTTTTTTGCCGCGTCGCGCTCGTAGCAGGACGCCAGCCGCTGCACCTTGTCGGGCGTGATGTTGAACGCGGTGTCCACCATACCCAGCGGGCCGAACAGGTGCTCCTGCAGGTAGACCGGCAATGACTGGCCGCTGATCACCTCAATCAGGTAGCCCAGCACATCGGTCGCCACGGAATAGTTCCAGCGTGTTCCGGGCGAGAACTCCAGCGGCAGCTGTGCCAGCTGCTCGATCATGTGCTTCAGCGTGTAGCCCGGCGCCGGATTGGCGACCTGGAGCTTGCGATAGGCGTAGTCCAGGTTGCTCTCACGCAGGAAGTCGTAGGTGAGGCCCGAGGTATGCCGAAGCAGATCGCGGATGGTCATGGGCCGCTCGCAGGGAGCCGTGGCAAACAGCGGAAACGCGCCCGCGGTGCGCACCGCCAGGTTGCGCCACTCCGGGATAAAGCGATGCACCGGGTCTTCCAGCGAAAACAGGCCCCGCTCGTAGAGCATCATCAGGGCCACCGAGGTGATGGGCTTGCTCATCGAGTAGATACGGAAGATGGTGTTCTCACTCATCGGCGTGTCGCGCTCAAGATCGCTGAGCCCCGCCACATCCAGCAGCCCCACGCGACCGTACCGGGCAATGAGCGTAATGCTGCCGGGCAGCTTGCCGGGCTGGATATAGCGGTCGCGCAGGTGCTCGCCAATGCGCGCCAGCTGTGCCGCATTGAGGCCCAGAGTCTCGGGATTTACCTGTTCCATGCGTTCTCCTGATCGCGCAGCGTACGAAGGTGCCAGGCAGTGTGCCAGACTGGTCACAAGGGGTACAGAATATTGCCGCTCGGGGGCCCTGCTGATACCATTCGCGCCTTCCCTGACACCCTGCTGCCACGCCCGCCCCGGAGCTGCCATGACTCGTCTTTCGCTGTCCGAACTGGAACACTCTCAGGAATTCGTTGGGCGCCATATCGGGCCCACGCCGGCGCAGCAGGCAGAGATGGCGCGCCTGCTCGGCTTCGACAGCCTCGACGCCCTGATTGACGCCACCGTGCCCGCGCGCATCCGCAATCAGGCGCCCATGGACCTGGCCGCGCCGCAAACCGAACAGGCCGTGCTGGCGCGCCTGCGTGCCATTGCCGGCAAGAACCGCGTGCTCAAATCCTACATCGGCACTGGCTACCACGACACCTATACCCCCGCTGTCATCCAGCGCAATGTGCTGGAAAACCCGGGTTGGTACACCGCGTATACACCCTACCAGCCGGAGATCTCCCAGGGTCGCCTGGAAGCCCTGCTCACCTTCCAGCAGGCCATCATGGACCTGACCGGCATGGAACTGGCCAATGCCTCCATGCTGGACGAAGGCACCGCCGCGGCGGAGGCCATGACCCTTATGCAGCGGGTCAACAAGAAGAATCGCAGCAGCACATTGATTGTCGCGGAAGACTGCCATCCACAGACCATTGCCGTGGTGCGTACCCGCGCCGAGGCGCTGGATATCGAGGTGGTGGTCGGTGACCCCGCCCAACTCGCGGGCAGCACAGAGGCCTTCGGCCTGCTGCTGCAGTACCCCGGCACCTACGGCCATGTGCATGACCTGGAACCGCTGATTGCGAAAGCGCATGCTGCCGGCACCCTGGTGACCGTGGCCGCCGACCTTATGTCGCTGCTGCTGCTGAAGTCACCCGGTGCCCAGGGCGCCGATGTGGTGGTGGGCAATTCCCAGCGTTTTGGGGTACCCATGGGTTTTGGCGGCCCACATGCCGCCTTCTTTGCCACACGCGACGCCTACAAGCGCTCCACCCCCGGGCGCATTATCGGTGTGTCTATCGACCGCCACGGCAACGAAGCCCTGCGCATGGCCATGCAGACCCGCGAGCAACACATCCGCCGGGAGAAAGCCACCAGCAACATCTGCACCGCCCAGGCGCTGCTTTCCATCATGGCGGCCTTCTACGCCATGTATCACGGGCCGGTGGGCCTGCGGCGCATCGCCGAACGTGTGCACTACCTCACCGGCCTGCTGGCCACGGGCCTGCAGGCGGCCGGCATGACGGCGGAGAACACGGCCTACTTCGACACGCTCACACTGAACGTGGGTGACCAGCAGCAGGCCATTGTCGAACGCGCGCTGGCGGCAGGCATGAACCTGCGCATTATCGGCACCCACAAACTGGGCATTGCCCTGGACGAGACCACCACGGCGGAAGATGTCGACCAGCTGCTGGCAGCCATCACGGGCAAAGCGGCGGGAGCACCCTGTCGGGATCAGAACGCTCCGGCCACGGCGATACCCCAGCCACTGCAGCGCAGCGTGGACTATCTGCAGCACCCACTGTTCAACGACTACCACTCGGAAACGGAGATGCTGCGCTACATGCGCCGGCTGGAAACCCGCGACATCGCCCTCAACCAGGCCATGATACCGCTGGGCAGCTGCACCATGAAGCTCAACGCCACTACGGAAATGCTGCCCGTGACCTGGGCCGAATTCGCCGGCATCCACCCGTTCGCCCCGGCCAACCAGACCGAGGGCTACCGCGAGATGCTGGCGGAGCTGGAGCACATGCTCAGGGAGTGCACCGGTTACGACGCCATCTCCCTGCAACCCAACGCCGGGTCCCAGGGCGAATATGCCGGCCTGCTGGCGATTCGCCGCTACCACGAGAGCCGCGGTGACGACCAGCGCGACGTGTGCCTGACCCCCTCCTCTGCCCACGGCACCAACCCCGCCAGCGCCGCGCTGGCCGGCATGCGGGTGGTCATTGTGGATTGCGACGCCGACGGCAACGTTGACCTCACCGACCTCACAGCCCGCGCCGAACAGTACAGTAACGAACTCGCGGCCATCATGATCACCTACCCCTCCACCCACGGCGTGTTCGAAGAGACCGTGGTCGATGTGTGCGATATCGTGCACCGTCATGGCGGGCAGGTGTATGTGGACGGCGCCAATCTCAACGCGCTGGTGGGGCTCGCTTCCCCTGGCAAGTTCGGCGCGGACGTGTCGCACCTGAACCTGCACAAAACCTTCTGTATTCCGCACGGTGGTGGCGGCCCCGGTATGGGCCCCATCGGCGTGGGCGCACACCTGCAGCCTTTCCTGCCGTCGCACCCGGTGGTGCCGGTTCCGGGCCTGCCGGAGAGCAACGACGTCGTGTCCGCCGCCCCCTGGGGCAGCGCCTCCATTCTGCCTATCAGTTGGGCCTACATTGCGCTCATGGGCGCTGAAGGCCTCACCCAGGCCACGCGCGTGGCGATCCTCAGCGCCAACTACATCGCCCACCGTCTGCAGAGCCACTACCCCGTGCTCTATACCGGGCGCAACGGCACGGTGGCACACGAATGCATTGTCGACATCCGCCCGCTGAAAGAAGCCAGCGGCATCTCCGAAGAGGACATCGCCAAGCGCCTGGTAGACTTCGGCTTCCACGCACCCACCATGTCATTCCCGGTTGCAGGCACATTGATGATAGAGCCGACGGAATCGGAGTCACTCGCCGAGTTGGACCGCTTCTGCGACGCCATGATCGCCATCCGCGAGGAAATCCGCGCGGTGGAAGAAGGCCGCCTGGACGCCACCGACAACCCCCTGCGCAACGCCCCGCATACCCTGCAGGATGTGACGGCCGAGCATTGGGAGCACGCCTACACGCGGGAACAGGCTGCCTACCCCCTGCCCTCCCTGCGTCAGCGCAAGTACTGGCCACCGGTGAACCGGGTAGACAATGTGTACGGCGACCGCAACCTGGTGTGTTCCTGCCCGAGCATTGATTCGTATCGGGAGCCGGTGGGGGTGTAGACGAGCGGGGCGGGATGACAACAAAATGTATCCCGCCACATCCACCCCTTACTTGGGTTGGTTCCCAAACCCAAATCTAATAGATCGATCATGGGATTTTGTTTGGGCTAAACCAATCGCTCTGAATCCTAATAGCTTTCTTGGCCTTTCCGCTAGTGACACCTGGCTAGCTAGCGGAACATGACGGTGATTCGCAAAGTAAATCTATCCATAACTCTGAAAATTCGATGTATTATTCTAAGTTCTTCTTCGAGTTGCCCGGAGACTGTAACTCAACTATGCTCAACCGCGATCTACTAATCGTCAGACTAAAGCAACCATTCGTCGACTGGATCAATGACTCCGATCCATACGAAGATAGTCGCCACACAAACCTAGAGTCTGCCAACAAAGACTGCGCTGCGTTTCTTATTCACGACTTCGCCTCTGAAAATATAGATGACTGGCTGGAGCAGTGCTACCTTACTTTGTTTGAGGAGGTTTTGGAGCAATGGTATGTTGATGAGAGCTTATGGCCTAAAGACAGAGACCTGAAGCTATTCAAGGCTTGGTGTGAGATCGAAATGCATGGAGTCATAATTGATCTTGTCATGGACCCGCTGTTAGACACCGATTTTGAGGACATTTGATGCAACACCTGAGCAAGACGTCAAAGCCAAAGCCGTGCTCTTCCATTCAATACACGGTCCGAGTCTACCTATTCTTTCTACGTGGCAAGTCAGTGCACTCATTAACTTGAGCTTGCGAAAGTCAATTAGACACATCCGACAAGTATAAGAATTAGGATTCGGCCGAAGCGCCAGCGTATAGAAGCTATCAAGCTATACAAACTCTTTAGCTCGAAAATTTTTCCATCAAAATTAGCCTACTCCAATTAATTGGAGAAAACCTTGAATTTACCGGCCGCTCGGGCTAAGGAAGCGATATATGAAAAATGGATGGATGGTAAGAGCTGGAGAAGGCGGAAGGTTAATTGAGGACTTCGATAAAGGCTTCGTCGCCATCGGCTGGAACGAGCTCGGGAATCTCAACGAGCTAAAATCAAAAAAGGACATCGCCAAGGCATACAAAATTAAATTCCCGGAGCAAAAACCCGGAAAAGAAGCTCTCGCGGTCAGCACCCTTCACAAGTTCACAAGCATCGTGCAGCGAGGTGATCTTGCTGTTACCTACGATCCATCCTCTCGAAACTATCTTGTTGGAGAAATCGTTGGAGATTACGAGTTCAACCCTCAAACAGTTGGCGGATACGCCAACATTCGTGAGACGAAATGGCTTGGAAAAGTCTCAAGAGATGACTTGAAACAGGCAACGAAAAACTCTCTGGGGTCCGTGATGACTCTTTTCGCCCTGAAAGAGCACGTTATTAAGGACTTATTATGCGTCCTGGATGGCAACACCTCTGTAGCGGGGGTCGATGACGCTTCAGGCGAGGATGTGGAGGAGGATGTAAGTAAAGATGACGTCATAAATCAGAGCAAGGAACTGATCAAAGATCGTATCAATGCACTAGACCCGGAAGAGATGGAAGAGCTCGTCGCCGCACTGTTTCAAGCAATGGGCTACAGGGCTAGAGTATCCCCCAAAGGCCCAGATCGCGGCGTTGACGTTATAGCATCACCCGATGGCCTCGGTCTGAAAGAACCCAGAATCAAAGCAGAGGTAAAACACCGTAACGGCAGCATGGGCTCCCAAGCGATACGAAGTTTTATTGGCGCGCTCAGGCCAGGAGACCGGGGCGTGTACGTCAGTACAGGCGGGTTTAGTCGGGAGGCGAGATACGAGGCTGAGCGAGCGAATATTCCGCTAACCCTGGTGGACATCGATGAACTGGCATCGCTCGTAGTGGACTTCTACGAGGACTTTGACCTCGATGGGAAAGCACTCGTCCCACTGGTGAGAATCTACTGGCCTGTGGATTATTGAATGGACGCTTTTTCCTGCTTCCAAGAGTGGCGGATTAATAGCTCTGCCAAAAATTCTTGGGGACTTGCATGGTTTCTCGCGAATGAGATATGCAAGCGTTTCTATGCTTCACACGGAATTGTTCCATGGGTGATCGAGCATGATGGAATAGGCTACTATGGCATCACCTTGAATCAACTTGAGTGCAAGGTTACCAAGGGACGCAGCGGAGAATTGGGCCGATTCACAATCGGCGGCGACGTCGAAAACTGGACAACCGGCGCTCTTGGGGATCACAGTCTCGAAACCATAGAGATGTGTGAAAATGGTTTTGGAGCCTCCACACTAATTACCGACACGATTCACCATCTTGGACTAAACCCATTCCCGGAGCAGTCACACCAATATTGTCGTCACAAGCGCTGGGGTGACTCATACACGCTGTGCTTCGAGCTCGCTACCATTATTGCTTTGCGGTATGAGAAGCAGGTTCAAATAGCCAACCACCCATTCCATACTTCTAAGGAGATCGAATTGCGAGATCCGCAGTCTGGGATGAAAGAACATCCAGGCGCCTTCTTCTTCTCTGGGCCAAAGGGTACTCTGATAGTAACCGGAGACGGCAGAGTTCTTGATGATAGACCGGTTAACATTTGGGAAAGGTATATGCTCGGCGAGAGCATTGAGCATATTGTTAAGTACGTAGCCGAATCAGTCGGTGCCAAGCCTCGACCTACGCTAAGCCAGATTAAGAATGTTGTATCTTACTTGCCGAGGCTGTATCCAACGCGACCTATTAAATATGGGACAATGTCAGCGACACGGACAGGTACTTGCGACACAATAGGCTTTCCAAACTACGAATACTCTCCTCTCGTGGAGAAATTCTTTAAGGATACTCTGAATAAGTCTGGAATTTTGCGATAATACGCCATGCCCCAACCACAGGATGTCAGCATGACCCAGATGACGTTCGCCGAAGCCGAGTTTGCCAACAAGAAGCGCAAAACCCGGCGCGAGATTTTTCTGGACCGGATGGACAAGCTCATTCCGTGGGCCAAGCTGGAGAAGAAGCTCCGCAAGCATTATCCCAGGGGTGAGAATGGTCGCCCGCCTTACCCGCTTCCGACCATGCTGCGGGTGCATTGCCTGCAGTTGTTCTACAACCTCAGTGACCCAGCCATGGAAGACGCGCTGTATGAGCTGGAATCGATGCGCCGGTTTGCCGGCCTGCGGCTCTCGGAGCGGATCCCTGACGAAACCACTATCCTGAACTTCCGGCACTTCCTTGAGAAGCGTGGCCTGGGCCAAGTCATCTTCGATACTGTCAATCAGCATCTGGCCGATGAAGGTTTGGTGCTCAAGGAGGGCACCATCGTGGATGCGACGATCATCGCCGCACCGAGTTCGACCAAGAACAGCGGCAATGCACGCGATCCGGAGATGCATCAAGCCAGGAAAGGAAACCAATGGCACTTTGGTATGAAGATGCACATCGGCGTCGATGAGACCTTTGGCCTGATCCATAGTGTGGCAACCACTCCGGCCAATGTCAGTGACATTACCGTAGCGGACCAGCTGCTGCACGGTGAAGAGAAAACGGTCTGGGGAGATGCCGGATATACAGGCATTGAGAAGCGCGAGGAACACAAGGACCGCCCGGTCGACTGGGAGGTCGCCATGCGTCTCGGACGCCGCGCCCAGCTCCCCGAGAACAGTCTGCTGCATGAGGTTGAGAGGATGAAAGCCAGTATCCGGGCCAAAGTCGAGCATCCGTTTCTGACCATCAAGCGGATCTTCGGCTATAGCAAAGTCCGCTACCGGGGCCTGCAGAAAAATCACAACCGATTGATAGTGCTCGCAGCGTTCACCAACCTGCTGCGCGCCAGGCCGTACTTGGCAACATAGGGTTAGTGCGCCCGCTGCATGGGAATCACCCGGCAGCGAGGCGAATAGGACCCCGAAAGCGGGATATTTATGCTCAGAAATTACCACTTTGAGCTTTGTACGACTGAAGTCATGGGTTGTTCAGAGCATCCTTAAAGAAATATCGTCTGAATGTTGGACCGACTTCGAGTATGCCCCAGATGAAACCAAAGAGAAGATAATTAAATCTGAGCATATTGAGAGTGCAGCTTTTGAAGAACTCATCACATTGTTGACGTATTGTCAGAGGGGAGAGAAGTTCTGCAGCGGTCACTGGAACAGTATGCTGAGGGGAGGATATATCAAGAGTATCCTGCAACGCTTGGCGTACCTGTATAAAATTGAGCCCGCAGTGGAGGCTGGTTGAGCCACAAAGGAGTTTCGGTGAACACACGAGACAGTTAAGTATCCTATCCTCTTCGGCAAGATTACTCGCATCTAATCCAAGAATCAGGCACAAACTTTTTTGCTGAAAGTCACTGAGCTGCCCCCCTTGGGAACAGTATCGAATCACTACGGGTGTAGACGAGCGAAGTGGGTACCCGGAGCTCCTCATACATACGTAGCTCGGGCCTCAGATTGGGCGAATTGGGTTGCACGAGTCAAATCATGCTGGTCGTACCCACGCTTCTCCTCCGAGATTAATTTCGATTGTTGATAACCAAAGAACGATGAGGATGTTAAACACCACCGTCACCCAGAATGTCATTTTGAACGATGGCTTTTTGGACTTATGCCGGAAAAAGCTCTGAGCGAGAAGCGCTCCCGGCCACCCTCCCAATAAGGCCAAACTGTGCAAGGTAAGCTCGGATGTCCTCCACCGGCCGCCCCGGGCCGCTGATTTATCCAAACCGTACATGGCAAATGTCAGAACGCTGACGAGCGCGTACACGAGCAGAAATACCGAAGCGAGCATTGTAGCCGCGACAAAGAAGAACGCCCCAACGCCCAACAGCGGCAACGCCATATTTCTCCCTCGCCTACGAGTGAGCCGAGTTGCACCAGGCAGTAGAACATTGGCGGCCCGAGAACGACCTTGCGCATCTACATCGGCCTCAAACGTGACCATCTGCCCTACCTCGGGACGGCCAGTGCCGTTATTGCATGCAGAGATGTGCAAGAAGACATCGCTCCCACCCAGCATCGGCTCAATGAAACCAAAACCCTTTTGGTCATTCCATGAACGGATTTTTCCTTTATGGCGCATCTATTTCTTCTTCTCTATTCTTCCTAGAATAAATGATAGCTCTGCCGTACTCAAACCAGTAGAAAAACCGCAACCACCAGCACCAAAACAGCCACAGCAACCCAGCGAGTATGCCGGCGGAATAACGCCTCAGCCTGATCACCCGCCCAGTAAACCAGCAGGGCGAGCCCGAAGTAGCGCAGTCCCCGCGCCAGCGCAGAGGCCAGCATAAACAGCGCGAAGGAGTAACCGGTGGCGCCGGCGACCAGCATTGCGGTCTGGAAAGGCACCGGCGTTACGCCCACACTCAACACAAACCAGAAGCCATGGTCCGCCATGGCCGTTCGTGCGCGTTCAAACTGCTCCGGGTTGGCAAACCACTCAAGCAGCTGATTACCGAACGCGTCGAAAAGCCACAGGCCGGCGCCATACCCGACACTGGCGCCCAGCAAACAGCCGAGCAAGGCCAGCGCAGCCAACAGGAAGAGCTGCCGGCGCCTGGCCTGCATAAGCGGGATCAGCAGCGCTTCGAGGGGGATGGGCACTACCGTGGATTCCAGAAATGACGCCAGCGTTAGCCCCCACAGGGCATGGCGCGAATGCACCAGGCGGTAACCAAAGCGCTGTAGCCAGGAGCCTTCCGGTGGCGCAGATATATCGCTCATGGCTCCGGCCGCCACCACAACCACGTCAACACGATGACGAACACCGTGCTGATAACGGCTGCAAGCACTGTCGGCGCACTGGAGAGCCACAATATGCTGGTGCTGCCGCCAAGCATGACTGTGGCCAACCATTTGGCACGGCGTGACACCGCGCCATTCTCCTGCCAGGCACTGATATGCGGCCCGTATTCGGGGTGATTGAGCAGCCAGTCATTCAGCTCCGGCCAGCCGCGGGAGGCAGCCCAGGTGGCGACCAGCAGGAAGGGCACGGTAGGCATGATGGGCAGTAGTATGCCCACGCCCGCCAGTAACAGGGCCGTGATTGCAATAAGGCGCCATACAAGACTGTGCATTAGGCATCCCTGCCGGCAGGGAATATTAACCGACCGCCGCTGCCGCCAGCTCAAAAGAGCGCAGCCGCTTCTGATGGTCGTGGATGGAGGACATCAGCATCAGCTCATCGGCCCCGGTAGAGGCGACAAACGCGTGCATGGCGGTCGCCACGGTGTCCGGGTCACCCACCGCCGAGCAGCGCAGCATGGCGCCCAACATCTGCTGCTCCTGCGGGCCCAAGGTGTCCCAATAGCCCGCCTGGGGCGGCGGCATCTTGCCCGGTGTACCCCGCCACAGACGCACAAAGGTTTGCATCATCGACGTTTGCAGTAGCTGTGCTTCCTCGTCGGTATCCGCGGCGAACACGTTGTAGCCGAGCATAACGTAGGGTTTCTCCAACTGCGCGGAGGGCTGAAATTGTTCCCGGTAGATATCTATCGCCTGCTCCATGTGCGCGGGGGCAAAGTGGGAAGCAAACGCAAACGGCAGGCCCAGCATCGCCGCCAGCCCTGCACCATACAGGCTGGACCCTAGAATCCACAGCGGCACTTCGGTACCCGCACCGGGTGTGGCCACCACAGCCTGGCCCGGCTGCGCCGGCTTTAGATAGTGTTGCAGCTCCAGCACATCGTTGGGAAAGTCGTCCACGCTGCCGCTCAAGTTGCGCCGCAAAGCACGTGCCGTTACCTGATCGGTGCCGGGTGCGCGCCCCAGCCCCAGATCGATACGGCCGGGGAACAGGGTTGCCAGCGTGCCGAACTGCTCCGCAATAATCAGCGGGGCATGGTTGGGCAACATGATGCCACCCGACCCCAGGCGGATCGAGGTGGTCGCGTTGGCCAGGTGTGCAATGACGATGGAGGTGGCTGCGCTGGCGATGCTCTGCATGTTGTGATGCTCGGCAACCCACAGGCGGTGATACCCCAGACGCTCCGCATGCTGCGCCAGGTCCCGGGCGTTCTCCAACGCCTGCGCGGTGGTGCTGCCCTCGGGAACAGCGGTAACATCTAGTATGGATAATGGAATCATCGCCGGAGTATACCGACACTCCAGACCCCGCGTCATTATCGCGGGGGGTCGTGTGGCACTCCGTTACGGACATTCCTCTGGTGACAACGCCAGTCGTCAGTCCGTCAAACCACGCCGCCAAAGGGAAACGCCATGCCTGCCAGTAAGGAACTACGCGCCATCATCGACGCCATACCGCCCGATTTCGCCGACCCCGCCGCCGACTATCTCGCCGTACGCGCGATGTTCGCCCCCTTCCACAGCCGGCCCGTCAGCGAGCACCTGCAAGTCCGGCTGCTGGAATACGGCGGGGTTCGCTGCGGGGACTACGCACTGGAAGCCCACAGCAGTCACCGGGTGGCCTTTCACTGCCACGGCGGCGCCTTCGTTTCCACACCGCTGGACGAATACCACTTCTACGCGGAAATGATTGCCCGGCACACTGATTGCCGGGTCGTCATGCCGGATTACCGGCTCGCGCCGGAACACCCCTATCCCGCCGCCCACGACGATTGCTTTAACGCCTATTGCGGGTTGGTGGAATCCGGCGTCGAGCCGCGGAACATTGTTCTGATCGGCGAGTCCTGTGGCGGCAGTCTCGCCGTGGGCCTGCTGCTGCGACTGCGCGATGCCGGGCTGCCCATGCCAGCGTGCTTTGTGTCACTGACCGGATGGTTCGATCTGTCGGTATCGGAAGAAACCGGCGAGCGGGGAGACCCGTTCCTGACCCCCGAATGGGTCCGTAACCGGGGCCGGGACTACGTGGCGGGAAAAATCGCCCTGGACGACCCGCGCGTGTCACCGGCCTTCGCCGACCTCACCGGCCTGCCGCCGCTTTATCTGCAAGTCGGCCAGTTCGATACCGTGGGCAATGGTGCCGCGAGGCTCGCGGTCAACGCGCTGCACTGTGGCGTGGAGGCCACGATGGAAAGTTGGCCGGGGATGATTCAGGGCTGGCACGGGCTGGTGAATGAACAGGTGCCCGAGGCCGTTGCCGCCTGGGAGCGCATTCGTGCCTACATTGTGCACAATGCCGGATAACCGCCAGCGCGCTCGACACTCAAGGCCCAAGCCCGTATAGTGCCGCCCCGCTCACGCCGCCACTGTGGCCACACCACCACGACGACCACGCCGGCACATCCACGCCCCATTCGCTCGCTCGCAGGAATACGCTCTTGATTACCACCGCGAACATCACCATGCAGTTCGGTGCCAAGCCGCTGTTTGAAAACATTTCGGCCAAATTTGGCAACGGCAACCGCTACGGCCTGATCGGGGCCAACGGCTGCGGCAAGTCCACGTTCATGAAAATTCTAAGTGGCGCACTCACCCCCACTGCCGGCAACGTGTCGGTTGAACCGGGCTGCTCCCTGGGTATATTGAGTCAGGACCAATTCGCCTTCGAAAACTACAGCGTGGTAGACGCTGTCATCATGGGCGACGCGGCACTGTGGAAAGTGAAGCAGGAGCGGGAGCGCATTTACGCGCTGCCGGAAATGAGCGAAGACGACGGCATGCGCGTGGCCGAACTGGAAGTCCAGTTCGCGGAGATGGACGGCTATACCGCCGAGAGCCGCGCTGGCGAACTGCTGCTGGAAGCGGGTATCGAGGAATCCCTGCACTTCGGTTTGATGAAGCAGGTAGCGCCGGGCTGGAAGCTGCGTGTATTGCTCGCCCAGGCACTCTTTGCGGACCCGGACATCCTGCTGCTGGATGAACCGACCAACAACCTGGACATCCACAGCATCAACTGGCTGGCCGGGGTGCTGAACCAGCGCAAGAGCACCATGATCATCATTTCCCACGATCGCCACTTCCTGAACGCGGTGTGCACCCACATGGCGGATATCGACTACGGTGAGCTGCGCATCTACCCGGGCAACTACGAAGCCTTCGTGGCCGCGTCCACGTTGATACAGGACCAGTTGCAGGCCGGCAACGCGAAAAAGACCGCGGAGCTGGAAGAGTTGCAGAGCTTTGTGAACCGCTTTTCTGCCAACGCCTCCAAGGCGAAACAGGCCAGCTCCCGCGCCAAGAAAATGGAGAAGATCAAGCTGGACGAGATCAAACCGTCCAGCCGGGTCTCCCCCTACATCACCTTCAAACAACACAAGAAGCTGCATCGCCAGGCGCTGGTGCTTGAGAATCTCGCTCACGGGTTCGACGACGGCCCGCTGTTCAGCGGTGGCCAGATGATTCTGGAGGCCGGCGCACGGCTCGCCGTTATCGGCGAAAACGGCGCGGGTAAAACCACCTTTTTGCGCTGCCTGATTGAAGAAATCAGCGCCAACCGCGGTGAAGTCAAATGGTCCGAGAATGCGGCCATCGGCTACTGCCCGCAGGACAGCAGCGCTGACTTCGACGGGGACCTCACCATCTTCGAATGGATGACCCAGTGGCGCATGCCCCGACACGACGATCTCGCCGTGCGCGGCATGCTCGGCCGCCTGCTGTTCACCGCAGACGATGCCAACAAGAAAGCCAGCGTCTGCTCGGGCGGCGAGAAAAACCGCCTGATGTTCGGCAAGTTGATGATGATGGATATCAATGTGCTGATCATGGACGAGCCCACCAACCACATGGATATGGAATCCATCGAGGCGCTGAACAAGGCCTTGGCCAACTACGATGGCACGCTGATTTTCGTCAGCCACGACCGGCAGTTCGTATCGTCCCTGGCAACCCGTATCGTGGAAATCAAAGACAAGAGCCTGATCGACTTCCAGGGCACCTACGACGAGTACCTTGTCGACCGTGCGCGCGCGGAGGCGAAGGCCGCCTGACAGAACCGACAAACCTCGTTCCACCACCGCTAGCAGACGCAGGCACAGCCAATGAGAACCATCGATATCACGCGTGAACCGGTAGAGCTCTATAAAATCCTCAAATTCGAGGGGCTGGTGACGACCGGTGGCGAGGCCAAGCTACTTATTGGTGACGGCCAGGTTCGCGTGAACGGTGAGGTGGAATTACGCAAACGCCGGCAGATGCGCGACGGCGATACCATTGATTTTCGGGGGGAGCAGATCAAGTTGCGTTTGCTGTAACAGTCGCCAAGTGGCCTACACCGTGAAACCCCGCCCGAGCCACCCTTGTATTACCTCTTTTCGCTTGCCACGAGGAATCAGGTGAACTACATTCTTGCTCGCAACAAGCAAGTTCAATGATCACCGCGGTAGTGCCTTGAGCGTCAACGGAGCAGAGGTTTAGTGCTCGAGACAGACATCCTGTAGGCATTATGCGCAGCAGGAGGCGGCAAATGCCCATTGATACTCAGCGTCTGCACCAGTTGATGGACTACGAGGCAGCGCGGGACGCCCCGCCGACAAACTTTCCCGCCCTGCCGCCAATACCCTCCGCACGCTACACCGATGCGGGGTTCTACGACCTTGAGCGGCAAGTCATGTTCCGCAAGACGTGGCTGTTGGCCGGGCATCTCGACGAGATACCTGAACCCGGCAACTTCCAGCGCTGGGACATGGCGGGACTGCCGGTGGTGCTGGTGCATACAGAAGATGGCAGCGTGAATGCCCTGCTCAACCGCTGCAGCCATCGGGGTGCACCGGTCGCCATGGCGAACAAGGGTAAGAAGAAGCGTTTTACCTGCCCCTATCATGGCTGGAGTTATGCTCATGACGGGCAGCTGCTGGCGGTGCGTGACGCGCGTGATTTTCGCGATCTCGACATGAGCGCCAGCGGCTTGCAGCGTTTGCGCTGTGAGCGCCTGGGCAAGCTGATTTTCGTTAACTTCGACTCTCACACCCCCAGTCTGCGGGAGTGCCTCGGTGCACTCGTGGACGAATGGGCCGAATTTGACCTGGAAAACTGCCGCTTGTCGCGAAGAGACCGCTTCACCGTGCGCTGCAACTGGAAAATCGCCATGGAGGCCAATCTGGAGGTCTACCATGTGCCCAGCATTCACGGCCGCACAGTTGCGCCAGTGCTCGATTCCAGGCGCAACGTGAATACTTTCTACCCGGGAGGGCACAGCAGGATGGTCGCGCCGATTCCGGCGGGACACGCAAACCCTGCATGGCAATCCAGATGGCCGGAAATTAGTAGCGCCGGAGAGATCGCCAGAACCTGCACGCAGTCCTACAGCGTGTTCCCGAATCTCGTCATGCCACTGAATCAGTTCGTGATTCCCCCCATCCAGTTCTGGCCGGACGGGCCTCACCAGTGCATTGTCGAAACCTGGACCATGGCACCGGATTGGGGCTCAACTGCGGACAACGGGCCGGATATGTGGACCGAAGACGCGGGTGCGCGACCCAGCCTCGTGCTGCGTGAGGACATCGAGATGTCGGAGGCAATACAGGAGACCCTGGACGCTACCCACGCGACCGGCATTCCGCTGAGCTACCAGGAGTCCCGAATCTATTACTGGCACCAGTCTGCCGACGCGTCGATCGGTGCGGCGAATCTGCCGCCCGCACTGCGGGTTCAAGCCGTGCTCGGCGAATCCTGGCTGCATCCCAACGAGCCGCGCCTGGGATAAGCGGGCATCGCGCAGAAACTGCAGAATCACGCCTTCTTGAATCTTGAATTTCACCCAGCGGTACAGAACGACATGGGCGGCCACCGCGATGATCACTACCAGCGCCACAATCACCTTTGCATCCATCTGTTATCCCACATAATACCGAACACCTGTGCGTAGTTGCGCCCCAGACAATACCTGTAGTTTACCTGAAGCGATTGCGACGCCGGACACAGCGCTTTATTCTGCGGACTCCTCGAACAGTGACGCACCGTGCAAAGAAGGAACCCCAACACCAATGGACTACGATGTCGCAATCGTCGGCGGAGGCCCTGCCGGGAGTACCCTCGGCGCCCTGCTGAAGAAATACCATCCGCACCTCGGCATCGCGATCTTCGAGCGCGAACAGTTCCCGCGGGAGCACGTGGGTGAAAGCCAGCTGCCGCCCATCGGCAAAATCCTGGATGAAATGGGCTGCTGGGACAAGGTCGAGGCCGCCAACTTCCCGATCAAGATTGGGGCTACCTATCGCTGGGGGACAAGCCCGGAACTGTGGGATTTCGAGTTCCTGCCGATAGCGCAATTCCGCGACGAACCGCGGCCCGCCCGCTTTATCAACCAGCGCCAGCAGACTGCCTTTCAGGTCGATCGCGCTGCGTACGACCATATCCTGCTAGAGCACGCCGCAGAGCTGGGTTGTGAAGTCTTCTACCGCAGCGCGGCAACACCGGTTATTGAACAGCCGGGGGAAATCGCCTCACTGTCCCTGAGCGATGGACGCACCGTCACTGCCCGCTATTACGTGGACGCGGCCGGGGGCACAGGCGTTTTGCGCCGACCACTCGGAGTCGAGGTTGACGTTCCCACCTCACTGAAAAATGTGGCCTTCTGGAGTTACTGGGACAACGCCGAATGGGCGGTGGAAATAGGCACGGGGGCCACCCGCGTGCAGGTGATGAGCATCGGTTCCGGGTGGATATGGTTTATTCCGCTGTCCCCCACTCGCACCAGTATTGGCCTGGTTTGCCCCGCCGCCTACTACAAGGAGTCCGGTCTTTCGCCGGAGGGCATTTACCTGGAATCGCTGCCCAAAGACCCGCGCATCGCCGGCTTGATTCGCAACGCGACACGCGAAGATAAAGTGTACGGTACGAAAGACTGGTCATTCCTGGCGCAACAATCCGCCGGGAAAAACTGGTTTCTCGCCGGCGAATCCGTGGGCTTTGCTGACCCGATTCTGGCCGCGGGAATGACACTGGCGCAGACCGGCGCCAGGGAATTGGCCTATATCATCCCCGCGTTGCTGCGTGACGGCACTGAAAATCACTGGCTGAAGCAGTGGTATGAAGACACGCAAAAGAAGCGCATCGGCCAGCACATACGCTTTGCGGATTTCTGGTACTCGTCCAACGGGCAGTTCACCGACCTGCAGGCCTACACCTCTGAGATCGCGAAGGACGCCGGGCTGCAGATGAATCCGCAAAAGGCCTTCCAGTGGCTGGGCACCGGCGGCTTCACCAACGACACCACCGGACAGGCCGGGATTGGTGGCCTGGATCTGGCAGGGCTAAAGCAGATCACACAGAAATTCACACGTGGCACCGTGAGCTGGCAGCTGAACAAGTACAACCGCTTCAAGCTTAACCTGCGCAATGCAACCCGCGGGCAGGCCCCCCTGTTCGAAAACGGTAGAATCACGGCTGATATCAGCTATTCACGCGGCCAGAAAACCCTCGTGCTCAGTGGTATGTATGCGCTGCTCGTGGAAGTGCTGAAAAAGCATAAAACCGCGCAGTCCATCTACGAGGCCCTGCACAGCTACTTCCAACAGCGCCACGACCTGGGTGCACCCGTGAAACTGTTGGTCCACCACGCACTGCAGGCGCTGGAAGTCCTGGTCCTGGAAGGCTGGGTACAGGGCAGCGTGAAACCCGGGCTACCCTACCTGAAGCTGGAAACCCCCGTGGAAGGCGACATCATTCACACTAACCGGGACTAGGCGATTGCACAAAAAATGTCAGGTTTCTTTACACCGCCGCTGAATCCGGCACTTGAAGAAGCGTATTTTCTATAATAATTACAACTGGTTACAATCCTTGGCATGGTCAGTGCTTATTCCTATGGACTCTTACAGACCCAACCGGGGATACGCAATGAATCATCTAAAGCAAAACGCACTGGCTGCAGCATTTGTAGTGGGCGCGACTTTCTCCTCTCTGACCAGTGCGGCGCCGATGAGCTACCCCGGCACGGGTGGGGCTGTACCACCTGTTGGCACGACTGGCCTATTCAGCAGCTCCGTAACAGTTGCCGACACGGGGGCCATCAACGACGTGTCGATCTCATTGAACGATTTCAGTCACACATGGATTGGCGACATTGATGCGACCCTGGTGTTTGACGACGGATCCAACCCTGCGATCACACTTGCCTTATTCGGCGAGGGGGTTTTAGGGCCAAGCAATGACGCGGGCGGCACCTACGCATTCGCCGATGGCGGCACGGCCAACTTTGTCGGCGCAGGAAGCCTCATCCCGAGCGGCACCTATGCTGCACTCGGCAGTTTCTCCGTCTTTGATGGCTTGTCCGCAGCAGGCACCTGGACGCTGAACATGAACGACAGGACCGGTGGAGATTCAGGCAACCTGGGCAGCTGGACCCTGAATATCGACATGGAAGAAGTCGCCGCGCCGGTTCCCGCACCCGCCACGCTGGCACTATTTGGCCTGGGCCTCGTCGGTCTCGGCTGGTCGCGCCGTAGAAAATCAAACGGCTGAAGTTCAGCACAGGCATTACAAAAAGCCCCTTTCTGGGGCTTTTTATTGCTCGTTAATCACACGTTGCCTCACCCTTTCGGATCCCGAATATACATCGCCGTCCCGTTCCGCATTTCTATCTGGAACAACTCCGTGGTACGAATCAGGTCGCTTATCTTCTTGTAGCCGTAGTTGATGGAGGAAAATGAACTGTTATTGTTGGAGATATAGCTCGCCACCATCCCCATATTGGCCCATCCATCGTCGTCAGAGGCTTGCTCCACGGCAGTTCTGAGTAGCTTCACCAATGCAGTGTCCTGCCGCAACTGCGCCCTGCCCTTCCTCGCTGGCACCTTGTCGCTTTCCGTCTTGTCGTCACCGGCGGCCAGCAGGTTCTCGATGTAGATGAAGGGCGAGCAGGAGTCGACAAAAGGCAGCGGCGTTTTCTTTTCGCCAAAGCCATACACCGGAAAGCCATTCTCGAGAATGCGCAACACCAGTGGGGTGAAGTCACTGTCGCTGGTCATGAGCGCGAAGGCATTCACATTGCCACTGTAGAGCAGGTCCATGGCATCGATAATCATCGCCGAATCGGTCGCGTTCTTGCCCTTGGTATAGGCAAACTGCTGCATGGGGCGAATGGCATGAGGGTGCAGCTTTTCCGCCCAGCCGGACAGAGAGGGGCTGTTCCAGTTACCATGGGCATGACGCACGTTGACCGTGCCGTGTTTTGCCAGCTCCTGCAGCACACCCTCAATCGCAGTGTGACTGACATTGTCGCAGTCGATCAACAGGGCAATTCTCTTGGTTTCCTGCACACTTGCTCCCTTTGCGCTGCCCAGGCGCCGCTTTTACCGCCTGGGTGTTTACGTGTATTGTTAAGCCACATAAGGCAGTCTCTTTCAGGAGTGTGGTACATGCAAGACTATATCCCGCCAAAACTCGACTGGGTGCGCGAACACGTTGAGCTGTACGAAGGCAGCGGTGGCACCGAAGGCACCACGCTACTCGACACCGGCATGCCCTGCATCATCGTCACCCATACCGGGCACAAAAGCGGCGGCATTCGCAAGATTCCGCTGATGCGCGTAGCCGTGAATGGCAACTATGTGCTCATCGGCTCCATGGGCGGTCAACCGCAGAACCCGGCCTGGGTCGCCAATTTGAGGGCCAACCCGAACGTGCAGATACGCGATAAAACAGAGGTTTTCGACATGCGCGTGCGCGAGGTGACCGACGACGACGAGCGCGCCCGGCTGTGGGCAGCGAGCGTTGCCGCCTACCCGCCCTACGACGACTATCAGGCGAAGACGGAGCGCAAGATTCCGGTGTTCATTGCGGAACCCCGTTAGGTTCCGCAGTCAGGGAGCTGCGCGGAAGCAGGTACCGGACGGTGCGGATTTGGAGCGTCAGGGCTTTTTAGCGACGCGCACGCCCTCTTTGCCCTTGGCTTCATACATCGCTTCATCGGCGCGCGCCAGAGCACTTTCGAGCGTATCACCTTCATTGATAGCCGTAATACCCAGTGAAATCGAGACATCCAGCGGTTTGCCGTTATCGTTAAAGCCGGCATCGAGTACCTCGTTGAATGCGCTGGTTGCATAAGCTTCGGCGCCGTCAACGTCCGTATCCGGCAACAGAATCACGAACTCGTCACCGCCAAACCGGCACACCACATCGGTCACACGAGCACGGGACTGCAATATGTCCGCGACCTTGACCAACACGAGGTCACCCGCGGCGTGGCCATAGGTATCGTTGATGTGCTTGAACTTGTTGCAGTCGACGAACACGATGGAAAGCTTCGCCGCGCTGCGCTCCCAGCGCGCGAACAATTCCGCCGCGCGTTCGTCAAAGCCGTTGCGATTGTATACGCCCGTGAGTTGGTCCTTTATCGCCAGGTCGGTTTTGTTACGGATCTCCGTGCGCAGCACTTCGGCCTCGGTTTCCAGCCGTGTCAACTGCTCGGACAGCGCATCGACTTTTTCCTGCGCCTCCCGGTGCTGCTGGCGCTCCGCTTCCACGTGCTCCGCCATGTGCTGCGAAATATTCTGCAGGGTCTCCTCGAACGCCTTGCGCATGGTTTCCAGGTCACCACTGCGGCTGGCTGTGCCCAGCACATCCACGTCGGCCGCAACCTGCGTTTGCAGTGATTCGGACCGCTCCACGGAGCGCTCACCACCGCGGGTGACGTCAACAACCAGCTCTTCGAAGCCACCGAGACGCTCGCGCAGGGTGTCGAGGAAGTCGCTGGTTTGCAGGCGCTCCTGGCGAATGCGACTGTCGATACTGTCCATTTCGCGGGTGACTTCGCGCATCAGCGCCTGTGCCTGGTCGACCACGGTGATCTCCGGCAGCGCGTCGCGCAGGGCCTTGCTGCGCACCTGGGAGCCGTTGATGACGTCGATATGGTCCACCAACCTGTGTACAAGATTGGTGAACAACTCGAGGAAATGGTCGTAGTCGACACTGTCGCTGGCGCGACGCTTGAACAGGCCGCGCACGCCGCCCTCGGAACGTGATTGCCGTGCCGCCACTTCTTTCAGCGCTTCGGTGGCCGATGCGAGCAGTTCACCCAATGCCTGCTGGCGCGCGCCCTGTGAAGTTTCGCCGGAAATCTTGCGCACCAGATCGGTCATCCGCTGGTGATCTTCTGTGCGCAGCGGCATGGCCTTGATAATAGAGGACAGGCCCGAGAGGTCGTGTGTGGCCGGTAACGTGCTGTTGTCGGGCGAATCACCGGTGACCGCCATCACCACCTTGGCCAGCTGGTCGGACGCAGCAGCCAGTTCGCGTCCATCGGCGTTGTCGTGAATCAGGCGTCTGATGCGCGCCAGAGCTTCGTCAATCGAGTCGCTGTTGCCCTCCGCCATGCGCGCCAGGCGAAGTGTAAGACGTGTAAGAGCTTCTGTGCGCTGCATACTTGTTTCCGTTCGGCGTTTCTCGTTACACGCTTTCGTCGAGCGCGATGTCCAGATAATAAACAAAAGCGAGAATCTCAGCGACTGCAATATAAAGACTTTCTGGTATTTCGTCACCTACCGGTATCTGGCAGAGCAGCTCGACCAGCTTCTGATTCTCGTACAGTGGAATATCGTGCTCGCTGGCCAGGGCGCGAATACGCTCTGCGAGCACGCCATCTCCGCTCGCAACAACGGTCGGCGCGCCTATGCCGGTGTAGCGCAAGGCGGCGGCGCGCGCCGGCGGCAGGTTGTCGCGTGTATCACTCATGCGCGCACGTCCAGAGCAGAGGACGGCGCATCAGGCACATCGGATAGCGTGCTCGGTGCGCGGCTGACCAGGCCGGCGAGCGTCAGCCCCCGGTTCGCCAGCGCTTTCTCTAGCAGTCCACCGCTCGCCTGCACCAGAGTGCGCACCGCTGGCTGCTCACTGATCACTTCCACCGCCAACTGCCCCTGTGCCAGCCGCGCCTCCACCGCCAGTGCACCCAGTCGCGGTAATTCGATATTCAACTGCAGCCGCCAACGCTCCTGTCCATCCGCCTCTTCGTCTTGCTGCGCTTCGCGCTCAAGCCGCAGTTGCAGCTGCCTGGGTTCATCCTGCCACAGGAAAGGCAGGCTAAACACCCAGCTGCGTGCGCTGCCTGTGTCGGCTGGCAACGACGCCAGTTGATTCGTGGTGATGGCGGTGAGTGCGGTTTCAAGCTCCTGGCGCAGCCCGAGCAGCGCGGCGGCATCGGTGGCGCGCGTGGGGATGGCATTGACCTGTTCAAGGCGTGCATCAACCTGCGCCAGCACCCGGGCAAGGCTGGTTTTCATGTCGGCGGGAGGCGGTGCAGCGCCTGGCGGCCTGCTCGCCGTCTGCATCAGCTGCGCCTCACTGAACGTGCCCGAAGCGGCAACGGCGGCGCGCACGCCGACCGGGCTTGCCAACTGGCTTGCACTGCTCACCCCCCGCAACACCTGCCGCACCAGTGGCAGGCTCTCCGCCGGCAGCGTGCGCACCGCGCCTTCGGCGGGCTGCAGCAGGCTGACCACGCGTGCGAGTGCATTGACCGTCTCCACGCCCGGCGCGGCCGCACCCAGCAGACGCACATTCCCGCCGGGCTCCGCCGACGCAGGACTGGCGGGGTTGCCGATAATGCGCAACACGGCCTGCGGCTGCAGCTGGCGCACTTCCAGCAGCAAACGCGCTCCCTGCTGCACCGGAATATCCGCCGTTGCGGTAATTTGCAGCCCACCGACCCGCAGCACCAACTCTCCCGTGGGACGCTGCCCCGAAACCAGCGCCGAGAGGGTTTGCCCCACCTGCCAGTTCTTCAGCCACAGGCCAAAGTTCTTCTGGTCGGTGCGGGCGGCGGTCAGGGCCAGCTGGATTTCTTCCACGACAACGCTTTCCCGTACAGAATAGCTCGAATGTAGCATGAAAGCCGGCGGGCCCGCATCGCAGGGTGCTGACGCACCACGAAGGTTGTCTGTATACTGCGGTTACACAGCGAGCTTGGCGTTACAAACGGCATTGAGGCGGTTCGCCTCCAGAAGACCCCGGAGATACGGCTTTATGGATCTGGCAACACTGCTCGGATTGGTGGGCGCCATGGGCGTGGTGATGGCGGCCATCATCACCGGCGGCTCTCCGATCATTTTCATGAACGTTCCCTCCATTCTCATCGTCCTCGGTGGTACGGCTCTCGTGGTGATGATGAAGTTCACCCTGGGTCAGTTCTTCGGCGCCTTCAAGGTGGCAGCGCGCGCCTTCATGTTCAAACTGGACGAGCCTGAAGACCTGATCACACAAGTGGTTGAGCTGGCCACAATTGCCCGCAAGGAAGGCATGCTGGCGTTGGAAAACGCGGAGATCAACAACGAGTTCCTGCGCGACGGCGTGCGTATGCTGATCGACGGCAATAACCGCGAGGTGGTGAGTGCGGTCATGAGCAAAGACCTGCAACAAACCATCGATCGCCACAAATGGGGCTCCAAGGTGTTCTCTGCCACCGGCGATGTCGCCCCGGCGATGGGCATGATCGGTACCCTCATCGGCCTGGTGCAAATGCTCTCCTCCATGGATGACCCCAAGTCCATCGGCCCCGCCATGGCCGTAGCCCTGCTCACCACGCTCTATGGCGCGGTGCTCGCCAACATGGTTGCCATTCCCATTGCCGACAAACTGGACCTGCGCAAGGCCCAGGAAGGGCGTATCAAGGCCATGTGCATCGACGGCGTGCTCGCAATTCAGGAAGGCCAGAACCCGCGCATCATCGAATCCATGCTGAAAGCCTACCTGGAGCCCAAGGAGCGCAACAAGGAAGCCGAAGCGGCATGATCGACTTCGAGGAAGAAGAAGAGTCCAAACCGGGCGCACCCATGTGGATGGCGACCTTCGCCGACCTCATGTCACTGCTGATGTGCTTCTTCGTCCTGTTGCTGTCGTTCTCCGAAATGGACGTGCAAAAGTACAAACAGATTGCCGGCTCAATGAAAAACGCCTTCGGTGTACAACAACAGGTGAAGGTGGAGGACATCCCGAAAGGCACCAGTATCATCGCCCAGGAGTTCAGCCCCGGCAAACCGGACCCCAGTCCGGTGGATACCATTCAGCAAGTCACCGCGGATACCACCAAGCCTTCACTGCAGGTCGGGAACCCGGACGCCCCGCCGCGCGACCTCAGCGAGGAGGAAGCCCGTGAGATCGTACAGCAAGAGATGGAATCCCTACTGCTGGAGACGCAGGAGGACGCGGATCAGCTGCGTGAGACGCTGCAGGAAGAACTCAACACCGGCAAGATCGATATCGAGACCAACCAGCGGTCTATCATCGTGCGGATACGCGAGAACGGCTCCTTCCCCTCGGGTTCGGCCGTGCTTAATGCAGACTTTCTGCCCGTAATGGCGCGTCTGCGGGATGCACTGGCGACGATTCCCGGCAAGATTTCCGTGGAGGGGCACACCGATGACGTACCCATCAGCCGAGGGCAGTTTCGCTCCAACTGGGACCTGTCAGCCTCTCGCGCGCTGTCGGTCACGCATGAATTGCTCGAGGGTGGGGTTCTCTCGGATGAGCGTATCGTGGTGGTTGGGTACGCCGACACGCGGCCATTCACCTTCAATGACAACCCCGCCGGGCGCGCACTCAATCGTCGTGTGGAACTGGTTATCCGCCAGGGAGGCGAAACCGAGTCGGAAACCGGCCTGGACAGCATCCTCGACGGCAACTCGGAAATCCTGGATATACTCGGCGTTGGCGCAGGGCGCTGAGCCGGATCAATGATTCATGCGGACCCAAACACCATGACGACACCCAGCATTGAGCGCAGAAAGTACTACCGGATAAACGATGAAATCCTGCTGCACTACCGCGTAGAGGCCGGCAGCGAGGACGAGGATTCGCGTGGGGTTGGCGTTGAGCTCGCCGCGGGCGCCATACTCGCCGAGATCGACCGCGAGCTGAACCAGACGATCAATCGCGTGTGGTCGGCCGACCCTGACGTTGCCCGGGCGCTCGGCCTGCTCAATCGCAAGATTTCTGTTCTGGGCTCACTGGCCGGGGAGGCAGAAAGCGGCACGGGGCCGGTGTCCTACCAGCATATGCAGGTCAGCCTGAGCGGCACGGGTATTGCCTTTGAGGCGCGCGAGCTGCTGCCGGAGAATACGGCCGTGACAATCGAGATCCGCCTGCTGCCATCGCACGCCCCCCTGCGTCTCCTGGGAAAGGTTGTGGCAACGCCGGAGCCGGTTGCCGAAGGCCAGGGCTATTGGACGCGGGTAGAATTTCGCGAGGACACCGACCAGCAGGAAGAACTCATCCGCCACGTGGTGCAGAAACAGGGCATGTTACTCGCCGATAATCACTGACTAGGCGCGCTCATCGATATTTCCGCCGAGACGCTTCTTGCGTGAGCCGGTTTTTGGTGCGGCTGGCGCCTCATCCTCTGCAGCGGGTTGTGCGGGTTGCTTGCGCGGCTTGTCGTCGCGCTTGACCGGGCGTATCCGCGTCAGGGGGGTAAGCCCCCGGTCGTCCACCGGCTCTACCATGGGACCTCCCGCTGACCGCAGCCCCGGGCTAGCGGGCCTGCGTTCGCTCGTCGTTAACACCTGTGTTCAACGCCAGCACCACCAATACCACACGCCGGTTTTCGGCTCTTCCGGCTTCGGTCTCATTGCTTGCCGACGGATTCTGCTCGCCGAAGGCTACCGCAGAGAGGCGCGCGGGATCAATGCCGCTGCTTTCGAACAGGCGCACCACCGAGGACGCCCGCGCGGCGGACAATTCCCAATTGGAAGGAAACAGGTCATTGCGGATGGGCACGTTGTCGGTATAGCCCTCTACGCGTACGCGGTTGGGGATGGGAGCCAGTACACCGGCAATACGGCTCAGCACGGGCACCGCGCGCGCCAGCAGCACGCCACTGCCACTGGGAAACAGCAGCGTCGAATCGATTTCCAGCTCCACCCAGGCATCGTCCACGGCCACACGCACTTGCTGGGAGGCTACTTCGCTTTCCACCTCGCCGCTCAGGGTGCCCGCCAGGGCATTGAGGTCGGCGCCACCCTGCTCAGCCTCATCCGTGCCGGAAGGCACGCGCAGCGGTACGGAAATGGAATTCTGCGCCAGGTTCGCCGGCACCTGTTCCGCCGGCACCGAGCTGCGCACCAGCTCGCCGACCTGGATGGGGTCCAATGAACGCTGGGGAGCACCAAACGCGGTAACAATCGAGTCCGACAATACCCGGTAGCTGCCCTCATTGGCCGTGGACAGGGAGTACATCACCACGAAAAAGGCGAACAACAGGGTGATGAAGTCCGCATACGACACCAGCCAGCGGTCCTGGCTATCGGATATCTCGGGCGGACGGCGGCGGCGCATAAGCTACTGCAAATACCCTTCAAGCTTGCTGCTGATCGCGCGCGGGTTGTCGCCATCGGCAATCATGACGATCCCGTCGATCACCATCTCCTGGTACTGCAGCTGCTCCGCCGCGATCGATTTCAGCTTGTTGGCAATGGGCAGGAAAAACAGGTTGGCAAAGCCGACCCCGTAGATGGTGGCAACAAAAGCCACCGCAATACCCGCACCCAGCTCTTCGGGGTCAGAGAGGTTCTGCATGACGTGGATAAGGCCGAGCACGGCGCCGAGAATACCGATGGTTGGGGAGTAGCCGCCCATGGCTTCGTATACACGCGCCGCACGCGCCTCGCGCACATGGGCGTTGTCGACCTGCACCTCAAGCACCCCGCGAATCACATCCGGATCAAAGCCGTCCACCAACAGGCCCAGGCCCTTGTTGACGAAGGCGTCGGTGCCACCGGCAGTGAGCTTTTCCAGCGCCAGCAGACCGTCGCGGCGCGCGGTGCGGCTCCAGCCCAGCACCTCCTCCATCAGCGCCTCGCGCGGGAACCTCGGCGGAAATACAATCCAGCGCAGGCGCTGCAAGGCCAGCGCGAAGTCGGCCAGAGGTGTTTGCACCATTACCGCACCCAAGGTGCCCCCCGCGACAATCATGAAGGCGGTCAGCTGCATGAGGGCGCCGACCTCGCCGCCCTCCAGCATGTTGCCAACCACAATCACGCCCACCGCCAGGGTAACACCCAGCAGGGTAAGCATGTCGAAGGACACGCGCGAACCGGGCTTCCCAGCCACTAGCCTCTCCTCACTCTTTCCACGCTTCCAGGGTTACACGCAGGCGGGCTACCGCCTGACCGTGCAACTGCGATACCCGCGACTCGGAGACACCGAGCACGAGGCCGATTTCCTTCAGGTTCAAGCCATCGCCATAATACAGCGACATCATCAATTGTTCTTTTTCCGGAAGTTGCGCCACCGCCTGCTGCAGGGCCTCATGAAAGCCCGCCTCGCCCACCTGGCGCAGGGGGTCGACCTGCTCATCCCCGGCGGACAGGGCGACATCATCATCCAGCTGGCACATGCGGGCACAGGCCAGCTCCCCCGCCAGATTCTGGTACTCGGCCAGCGACAGCGACAATTCCGCGGCGATTTCCGCCTCCCGGGCCGGCCTGCCTTCGCGCAGACTCACGCTATTGATGGCCTGCGCCACCCGACTCAGGTTGCTCTGCACACTGCGTGGCAGCCAGTCGCTGCCGCGCAGCTCATCCAGCATGGCGCCCTTGATGCGTATGCCAGCGTAGGTGGCAAAGCTCGCTCCCTGTTCCGGGTCGTGCTGCTCACGCGCCTGCAGCAGACCGATAAGGCCCGCCTGCATCAGGTCATCCAGCTCGATACTGGCCGGCAGTTTTGCCGTCAGGCGCAGGGCGATCTGCTTGACCAGCGGCAAATACTCGCGCACGAGCGCATCGACACCGGTCTGCGCTACGTGTTGATAGGCGGCTGTGCGATCCATGAGCCGGCGTCAGCCTGTTTTTTCCCTGGCGGCAAGCATACGCTCAATAAAGAATGCCATCCCGCCCCCCATGGGCTGCGGCGGCTCCGCACTGATGCGCGCAGCAATCTCGAGCAGGGCACGCGCCGAAGACGAGCGCGGGTACTCCAGCACCACCGCGCGCTGTGCCTGTACCGCCTTGCGCAGGTATTCATCTCGCGGCACGCTGCCCAGCCAGCGCACATTCACGTCGAGGTAGGTATCGGTGGCATTGCACAGTTTGGCCAGCAGCTGCCGGCCCTGCCACTCGGAGTCCATCATATTGGCCAGGATGTCGAAGCGTTTGACGCCGCAATCGCGGTTGAGCACCTTGATCAGGGCGTAGGCGTCGGTCAGCGAGGTGGGTTCGTCGCATACCACCACAATCACGCGCTGACAGGCGCTGGTGAAGGTCAGCACGGTGGGGTCGATGCCGGCGCCGGTGTCCACAATCAGCGTATCCACCGGTTGTTCCAGCTCACTGAAGGCCTGCACCAGACCCGCCTGCTCGGCTGGGGCCAGGTTGGCCATACGCGCTACGCCGGAGCTCGCGGGCACCACGGTAATGCCGCCGGGCCCGGGAAGAAGAATTTCCTGCAGGGTTTTCTCGCCGGACAGCACATGGCTGATATCCCACTTGGGGCGCAGGCCCAGCGCAACATCGACATTGGCCAGGCTCAGGTCGGCGTCAAATAACAGAACTGACTGTCCCTGCCGGGCGAGCGCCGCAGCAAGGTTCACGGAGACGTTGGTCTTGCCCACACCCCCTTTACCACTGGTTACTGCAATAACATTCGTGGGGGCCTGTTCGCCCATGTCAGGTTTTCCTGTTGTTCATTCAACTTGCCATGGCTGTCATGCCAGCCCGTGAGGACGGCACCGCATCCGCTCGCCGCCGCTGTCGCAGCCAATCTGCCGCCAGCGCGATCAGCTCCCCGGCCCTGGCGGGCTGCAGGTCATCCGGCACACGCTGCCCACTGCTGGTATACGCCACCGGCAACTGGGCGCGGATCAGGGTGTCCAGAGTACCACCCACACCCGCTGCCTCGTCCAGCTTGGTGATGATAGCACCGCTCAAGCCCTGCCTTCCAAGTGAATGCACCAGCTCGCGTGTGGGCGCCACACCGGCAGAGGCCGACAGCACGCCCAGCACCGTCACCGGGATGGGGCTGTGGCGCAGGACTTCGATCTGTTGCAGCAGGCGGGGGTCGCGCTGGCCCATGCCGGCGGTGTCGACAAAAATGTGGCGACGATTGCGGAAGTCGCGCAGCGCGGCATAGAGCTCGGGGCCATCGCTGACGCTCTGCAGCGGCACATCCAGCAGTGTCGCGAACGTTGCCAGTTGCTCCTGGCCGCCTATGCGGTACTGATCCATGGTAATGAGGCCCACCTGCTCGTGGCCGTGGCTGAGTACCGCGCGGCCCGCCAGCTTGGCGATGGTAGAGGTTTTCCCCACGCCGGTGGTGCCCACGCAGGCCACCACGCGGGTGCCACCGGGCAGGCCGTCCGGCAGCGTGAGCAAGCGTGCCTCGAGTGCGGCCAGGGTGCGCTGCCAGAGCGCCTCCAGCCCGCCGCTGGTCGGCAGGGCATCGGTAATGCCCTCGCTGAGCGCGCGGGAGAAACCCATGCGCGCCAGCCGCTGGTTGAGCGTGGCGCGAACCGGTGCCTTGGCGGCGCTGTCGCGCCAGTTGCGTTGCTGCAGCTCGGTTTCCAGCAGAGAGCGCAGGTTGGCCAGCTCGTTTTGCAGTTGCACCATGCCGAGTTCGTTCTCTACCGGTGGCGCCACCACCGCAGCGGGCTGTTCGCTCCCGGCCGCGGCCTGCTCAACCGCTTCCAGGTTGCAGGCCGCCACCACTTCAACACCATCGGCAACGCGACGGTTGCTCAAGATCACCGCCTCCGCGCCGAGCTCTTCGCGCACCAGCGCCAACGCGCTGCGGCTGTCCCGGGCATTGAATCGTCGTATGTTCATCATTTCGCTCCCTGTAGGGCACCGGCACTACCGCCGATGGTGGCAACCACCTTGATCGTCTTGGTCGACGGTATCTCGTCGTAGGCCAGTATGTAGAAATTCGCCATGCGTCCGCGCAGCAGTCGCGACAGGAACAAACGGATATTGCCCGCCACCAGCAGCACAGGATTCTTGCCCTCGGCTTCCAGCTTCGCGGACGCCTCCAGCACCTGGCGAATCACACTGTCCAGCAGGGACGGCTCAAGCCCGCCCGCACCTTGATGAATAGAGCCCAGCAAGATCTGTTCCAGTTTCGAATCCAGCGCCATCACCGACATCTCATCCGCGGTACCATTGATGTTCTGGAAGATGGAGGGCCCCAGGGCAATGCGGACTTTAGCGGTCAAAGCGTCAGAATCCTGACCCTTGCCCGACTGATCCGCCAAAGCTTCGGCGATTGTGCGCATATCACGCACCGGAATCCCCTCCTCCAGCAGGTTCTGCAATACCCGCGTCATCTCGCCCAGCGACATGGCACTGGGCACCAGGTTTTCCACCAGCTTGGGCGAGGAGCGGGCCAGTTTGTCCAGCAGCTGCTGCACGCCGTCCTGGCCAATCAGCTCGCGCGCGTGATTTTTCAGCAGCTGGCTCAGGTGTGTGGCGATAACGGTGCTGCTGTCGACCACGGTATAGCCCTTGGTCTGGGCGTCGCCGCGCTGGCCCGGATCGATCCACACGGCATCCAGACCGAATGTCGGGTCGCGCGTGGCCACACCCTCGAGGTCGCCAAACGTCTGCCCCGGGTTGATGGCCAGCTCACGGCCGGGAAATACCTCGCCCTCCCCCACCACCACGTCGTGCAGGCTGATGCGGTAGGCATTGGGAGACAGGTCGAGGTTGTCGCGTATGTGCACGGAATGCACCAGGAAACCCAGCTCTTGAGACAGCTTTTTACGCACGCCCTTGATACGACTGAGCAGATCACCACCCTGGTTGCGATCAACCAGGGAAATGAGCCGGTAGCCCACCTCCAGGCCGATTTCATCCACCTCGGCCACGTCATCCCAGCTAAGCTCCGTATTTTCCGGGCTGCGCTCGGGTCGCACCGGCTCAGGTTCCACTGCGCCCACCTGCTGTGACTGCCAGCGCAGATAGCCCATGACGCCCAGCAATGCGGCGATCGGTACGAAGACCACGCCGGGCATGCCTGGCACGAAACCGATGAGGCCGATAATACCCGCGGCCACAAAGAGAATACGCGGGTTGGAGGTGAGCTGCAGTGTCACCTCGGCCCCCATGTCCTGGGCGCTGGACACGCGGGTGACGATGATCGCCGCCGCCGTGGAGAGCAGCATGGAGGGAATTTGCGCCACCAGGCCATCGCCAATGGTCAGCAGGGTGTAGTTCTGCGCCGCATCCGTGGCACTCAGGTTGTGCTGCAGCATGCCAATGGCGATACCGCCGAGCACGTTGATCAGCAGAATGAGAATGCCGGCTATGGCGTCGCCGCGCACGAACTTGCTGGCACCGTCCATGGCCCCGTAGAAATCGGCCTCCTGCGACACTTCCTCGCGACGGCGCAGGGCCTCGTCCTGACTGATCAGGCCGGCATTCAGGTCGGCGTCAATCGCCATCTGCTTGCCGGGCATGGCGTCCAGGGTAAAGCGCGCGGTGACTTCCGAAATCCGCCCTGCACCCTTGGTCACCACCACGAAGTTGATGACCACGAGAATGGTAAACAGCACCAGACCCACCGCGTAGCTGCCGCCCACCACGAATTCACCGAAGGCTTCAATCACCCGGCCCGCAGCGGCGGTACCGGTGTGCCCTTCAAGCAGAACCACCCGGGTGGATGCCACGTTCAGGCCCAACCGCAACAAGGTTGCAATCAACAGCACCGTGGGGAAGGACGCGAAATCCAGCGGTCGCGAGGAATACACCGCGGCCATCAGCACAATTATTGCCAGGGCGATATTGAAGGTGAACAACAGGTCGAGTACCAACGGCGCCAGCGGTAATACGATCATCACCAGCATCAGCATCAGCACAATTGGCGTGCCGGCACCAGTCAGTACAGTCTGCCAGGACAATCCCGGGGCGCCCGGCGCTACGGCGGCGGCGTTGTCATTCGCCATCGGTGGCATCCTCGTTCATCAGGTCTTCATACTCCGGGGGAATTTCCAGTGCCGTGGGGCGTGGTACGTAGTCCGTGGGTCCCGCGCGACGCAACTGGAACAGGTAGGCCAGCACTCGGGCCACAGCCAGATACAGCCCGCGCGGGATTTCCGCTCCGATGTCCGTGGAGGCATACAGTGCCCGCGCCAACAGGGGCGCTTCGTACATCGGCACCTGGTGCGCACCGGCCACGCTGCGGATGTGCAGCGCGATCAGGTCGCGCCCCTTGGCCACCACCCGCGGTGCGCCGCTGCCCTCGGCACTGTAGGCGATGGCGACGGCATAGTGGGTGGGGTTGGTGATGACCACATCGGCGGTGGGCACATCGGCCATCATGCGCCGCTGGGAGACCTCGCGCTGCAGCGTGCGGATGCGCTGCTTGATCTCGGGCCGACCGTCGGTCTCTTTCATCTCGTCGCGTATTTCCTGCCGCGTCATACGCAACTTGCGGTGGAAGTCCCACAGTTCGAAGGGCACGTCGAACAGGGCAATCAGTGCCATGGAGGCGCTAAGCAGCAGCAGGCTCCAGGCCAGCAGGGCCGCCGTCGACTGGCTGGCAGCACCGGGCGACAGGCTGCTGAGCTGGAGGATGTCCCGCTGCAGCAGGCCGAACAGGGCAAAGGTCACCGCCAGAATGAGCAGGAACTTGATCAGCGCCTTGGCCAGTTCCAACAGGCCCTTGAGCGAGAACACGCGCGCCAGCCCCTTGACCGGGTTGATCTTGTCGAAGCTGAAGGTCATCGATTCAGCGGAGAACGCCCAGCCGCCCATCAACAGGGGCCCGGCGAAGGCGGCCACCAGCGACACGAGCAGGAAAGGCGCCAGCAACACTACCGCCGAGGACATCATGTGCATGAAATGCACCGGCAGGTGCACCGCGTTGAATACCAACTCCCGGTCTGCCGCAAACGCCTCTGCGGCCAGTCGAAACAGGCCGTCCACCATGGCCGGGCCGAGAGTCAACAGGCTGGCGGCGGCGGCCAGTAGCGTGATGGTCGTGTTGAGTTCCTTGGAGCGCGGCACCTGCCCCTTGCGCCGCGCTTCCTGTTTGCGGCGCTCGGTGGGTTCTTCTGTGCGCTCCTGACCGGACTGCTGCTCGTCTGCCATCAGAACACCATCAGCGTCTGTTCAATGCCGGCTTCCAGAAAACGGCGCATGGCCGCGATAAATGCCGGCATACCGAGTAGTAGAAAAGTGAAGCCGACCAGAATGGTGACTGGAAAGCCGACCGCGAAGATATTCAACTGCGGCGCGGCTCGAGTGATCACACCCAGCGCTATATTGGTCATCAGCACGGCGGTCAGCGCCGGCAACGCGAGCACCAGCGCGCTGGCGAAAATGCCACCACCCAATCCCGCCAGGTTGGCAAAGGTACCGGGGTCAAATCCCGGCTGCCCGGGCGGCAACAGCACCAGGCTGTCGCCGAACGCCGAGAGCAGTAACAGGTGACCGTCGATCGCCAGAAACAGCAGAATGGAGAGGATAGTATTGAACTGGCTGACCACCGGCACCTGTACGCCGTTCTGTGGGTCAACCGACATGGCAAAACCCAGGCCCATGCTCATGGCCAGGGTCTCCCCCGCCACCACCACCGAGGCAAATACCATTTGCATCACGAAACCCATGGCGGCACCAATCGCCACCTCTCGCGCGGCAAGCAGAATTCCCGCACCGCTGAGCGGATCTGTCACGGGCGCCACCGGCATCAGCGGTGCCACCAGCGCGGCTATCAATACTGCCAAAAGCACGCGTACACGCACGGTGACATTGGCGGCGCTGAATATCGGTGCCACCAGCATGAGTGCTGACACACGCAGGAACGGCCAGTAGTAGAGCTGCATGGCGGCCAGCACCTGATCGATATCGAGCGGCAGGCCACTCACCCCAACATCCCCGGGATCTCGGTGTAAAGGCGCTGGGTAAAGGTGATGGCCACCTGCAGCATCCAGGGGCCGGCGACAAACAGCGCCACCACCAGCGCGATCAGTTTGGGAATGAAGCTCAGAGTCATTTCCTGGATTTGTGTCGCCGCCTGGAAAATACCGATCAGCAGACCCACCGCGAGGGCAGACAAGAGCAGCGGCGCCGCCAGCAGCACCGCCAGCCACAACGCATCCATGCCGACATCCAGTACTGTTTCCGGGGACACAGCGCCTCCTACACCACGAAACTGTTGACCAGGGTGGACGCCACCAGCGTCCAGCCGTCGATCAGCACAAACAGCATGAGTTTAAAGGGCAGCGATACCAGCATCGGCGACAGCATCATCATACCCATCGACATCAGCACGGAGGCCACCACCAGGTCGATGATCAAAAACGGCACAAACAGCAGGAAACCGATCTGGAAGGCGGTTTTCAATTCGCTGGTCAGAAACGAGGGCAACAACACCACCATCGGCACATCCTCCGGCGTCTGGAAGGGCCCGTAGCCTCCCAGCTCGGCAAACAACATCAGGTCGTTTTCGCGCGTCTGGCCGAACATGAACTCACGAAACGGGCCTCGCGCCGCCGCCAGCGCCTGGTCGAAGTCGATGGTCTCGTTCATGTAGGGCAACAGGGCATTCTGGTAGGCCACATCGAATACCGGCGCCATGATGAACAGGCTGAGAAACAGGGCGAGGCCGAGAATGATCTGGTTGGAAGGCGTCTGCGCCGTGCCCAGCGCCTGGCGCAGAATGGCCAGCACGATGAGAATCCGGGTGAACGAGGTCATGGTGATCAGCGCCGCCGGCAACAGCGTGAGCACCGTCATCAGCAGCAGGATCTGGATGTTCATGGAGTAGTTGCTGCCACCCCCCGGCGTGGGGTTGACCGACACCAGCGGAATGCTCGCCTGGGCCTGCGCCAGGCCCGGCAGCAGCAGCACGCCCAGCAACACAGCCAGCGCCGCGCAAGCGGTACGCAGCGGCGCGCTCATTTGCGTGGCCCAAGCGGGTTGACGCTGTTGAGGATGGTGGCGAAGTCGGGGCGCTGGGGTGTGCTGGCGGCTTCGACGATCACCGGCTCCGCAAACACATGCAGTGTTCTCACACTGCCGGGGGCCACACCGAGCAGAATCTGTTCCTCACCGGCGCGCAACAGCACCACACGCTCGCGGCTGCCCACACTGGCGCTGGCCAACACCGCCAGCCGCGCGCTGCTGCCGCTGCCGCCGCGGCTGAAGCGACGCATCAGGTAGAGCATGCCGAGAATGCAGCAAAATACCAGCAGCAGTGAGCCAAGCACCTGCACCAGATAACCTGCGCTGAACAGTTCCGGACTTTTCACCGGACTTTCTTCAGTCGTTCGGAGGGGCTGACCACGTCAATCAGGCGCAGGCCGAAGCGTCCTTCCAGTTCTACCACTTCGCCACGCGCGATCAGTGTGCCGTTGACCATCAGGTCCAGCGGTGCATTGACCTCGCGGTCCAGTTCCACTAACGCCCCCTGATTCAACGCCAGCAGGTCCTTGATGGACATCCGCGTGCGCCCGATTTCCACCGACAACGTCACCGGTACATCGAGCAGCAGATCAAAGTTGATCTCGCCACCCGTGCCCCCGGCTGCGCCCGGCGAAAGCTGTTGCAGTGCCTCGCCTGAGGGTTCGCCCGTGCCCTGTTCGTCCTGTTCGCTCATGCTTCTACCCTGTGCTTTTGCCCGTCGGCCCGTCGGGGCCGACAAAACCTGTGATCTTTATGGCCTTTTGGCCCTCGTAGGCGCCATAGCGTCCACTGGCCAGGCGCACGCCTTCCACGCAGAGGTCGACTTCATCCGGCACGGCCAGGTCGATCACCGAGCCCACCTTCAGACTCAGTACTTCACCCAGAGTCAGCTCGCGGCTGGCAAGCATCACGGCCACATCCACCTTGACCGCGGGCAGTTCGCGCCGCAGATGCGGCCCCCAACCCTGCCCGACTTCCTCGGTGGCAGACTTGCGCGGCGCACTGAAGCGCTGTTTCCAGGGCTCCAGCGCCGCAAACGGCAACAACAGGGCCACCTCGGATGTCAGCTCGTTCAAGCTCACTGCAAACACCATCTGCACCAGCTTGTCGGCGCGCGGCAGGGACGCGATGGCGTCGACATGCGGGACGGTGAGGAGCGGGCCGGGTTCCAGCGGCAACTTGTCGGCCCAGGCGGCCACCAGCGCAGCAACCACCTGCTCGGCCACACGTTCCGCCAGCCGCAGTTCACTGGGCGTGAGCGTGGCGCGCTGCACGTTGGCAACGCTGTCGCCACGGACTCCGCCGAAATAATCATTGACCAACTGAGACAATAACGGTGCGGGGCACACCACATGGCAATCCCCCGCCAGCGGCGGCAAATCGAGCGTGGTGACCGCCACGCTTTCCGCCAGGGATACCAGTACTTCTTCACAGGCGAGCACGCGCAATCCCGCAGCGCTTACCTCGAACTCACTACTGAACACGTCCTCAAGGCCGTGTGCCAGTTGTTCGGCGTGTCGCTCCTGCAGCGGTGGCAGTAGCGTCAGCTGGTTGAGCAGCGATTGCTCGCGGGCGGTGAAGTCGAAGGCACGATAGCCACCGCTCGCTGCGGTGCTGTCGCCAGTCAGTGCATCCAGTTCGCCTTCCGAAAGCAGATCGCTGCCAGCCATACGCTACCTACTGCAGCACAAAGGAGGTGAAATAAACGTCCTGCACTGAATCCGGGCCGGACATCTTGAGCACTTCATTCACGGCGTTCAACACGTCCTGACGCAGTGCCTCCTTGCCTTCTACCGTGCGTAACGCGTCGAAATCCTGGTCGCTGAGCAACATGATCAGGCGATTGCGCACGGCGGGCGTGTTGCGCTGGGCTTTTTCCAGCACTTCAGGTGCATAGGCCATCAGCTGAATGTCGGTCTGGATATAGCGCATGCCGCCCTTGTGGTCGAAGTTGACCAGAAATTTCTCCAGCGGCATGTAGACCGCTTCGCGCTCCTCTTCCTTGGGTGCCGCGGGCTCGGCACCGGCCACATCGGCGGCGGCCTCGTCATCGCTACCCAGCAGCATGAAGGCTGCCCCGGCACCACCACCGAGCAACACCACAACCACCGCGATGATGGCGATCAGTTTGCCCTTGCCACCACCGGATGCCTTGCCGGCATCGTCCGCGCCATTACCCTTGCCGAGATTGAGATCGTCTTTTGCAGCCATGCTTGCTCCTCGCAACTGACCGGCAGCCCTGCCGAATGCCGCCAACTGTCAGCAACATCCCTGAAAGCAAAAGCTATACCAGAATAAAAAAATCTATTAGATACAGAATGTTAAGGCGCAGAGTGTGCGGCGAGTGCCAGTATTTTGACACCCCGCGCCCGCGTGGCTGCCGGGGCAGCCTGCAGGCATACTAGACTGAAAATCGGGGGAAGTTAAATGTAGTAGTCGACCAGGCGAACGCCGGCGGACGCAAGCGCAGCGCCGGGTTCGGCCGTACCGGGCACGGGTCCGTCAGCCAGGCTGTCCGCCCCTGCGGTGCGCGGCAGGCCGGGGGCATCACGCTGGCTGTCGGCACCGCCCTGGAACTGGCTGGAAACGTCGCTGTGGGAGAGTTGCAGGCCGCTCTGGGCCAGCATTTCACGCAGCCGCGGCATGGACTGTTCGATGGCATCCCGAGCGGCTGCGGAGTCCGCCACAAACACCACGCGGGCCTGGTCACCCTCGGTGGTGATGGAGACCTGCAAACGTCCCAGATCCGCCGGATGCAGCTGCAGCGTTGCCTCGTGGCCACCATTGCGGGCAAAGATCTGCAGGCGGTTGGCCAGTTCGCCGGCGAATTCGGCGTCCTGTGGCGCATGGGTCATGGCCAGGTGCGCGAATGTGCGTGGCGCCGTCGGGGCGGACGTGTCCGCCGCGGCGTTGGCGCCCTGGGTAGCGCTCATCGCTGTCGTAGGGGTCGTGGACTCGCCACCTCCCGCAGCCAATGCTGCACGCAGCGGCTCAAGGCCACCCTCAGGTGCGCGCTGGCGGGCCGCCTGCAGAGCAGTGGCTTCCTCGCCGCGCAGGCGCTCGGCGGCCGCCAGCATACCGGCTTCTTCCGTGCTGGCCGCGGTTGGTTCTGCGGCCGCTAGTGCCTCCGCGCGTGCGGTGGCCGCTTGCGCAGCAGCTTGCCCAGCTGATGGTGCACCGGCTTGCAAGGCGGCTTGCAAGGCGGCTTGTCCGGCCTTGGCGGGCCCATCAGCGAGCTCGCCTGGGATCACTGGCACAGCGCCGGGCGCGCCGGCAGCCGTTTCCCCTGTCAGCATCGCGCTGCCGGTGGCGGCTGCGCCGGTGCCAAGTACCCCGGTATCAGGCGGGGCCAGGGAGTTGGCAGCCGCGTCGGCTGTTGTCTCGGCGAGCGTTAGCGGTGTCACCAGGGAGCCGCCCACAGCCTTTTCAGCTGCGGTTGCATCCGTCGAGCCGGTCAGGGGGCTGGGTAGCGCCGTATCCGCGGTAGCGGCCGCACCATCCGGGTTGGGTTCAGCAAGCCCCTCGAGAGCAAGCGTGAAGGGTTGCCAGACGCCCGAACCGGCCTCGCCCCCTTCCATGCCGGGGGTATTGCCCGGCACCAGCGGCAAACCACTGCCGCCGGACGACGCCACATTGCCGCCCTTGCCATCGCGCGAGGTATTGCCGCCGCCGGCCGGCCGGTCGGAAGCGCCTGCTCTCGCGGCGGCAAACAACTGCGAAAATCCATTTTCAGCCCCGTCCTGCGCCGTATTCCCGGGCGCAACGTTGGCGTCCGAGCTGGCGACAGGCAGCGTTTGCAGTACCGTAATCATGGTGGGTCTCCCGTGTCAGGGGAGAAAAAGCAATTTACGTGCCAGTACCCGGCGGTTCTTGCCCGGGCGGCACAAAACCGGCGTTGAAGCGCTCGTCAACAGCGCGCTGTTCAAGGCGTTCGGCATGGTCTTTGGCGACGATGCGTCGACGCGCGACGAAGTCTTCCAGGGTGGAGGTCTGCAAAGACTTCTGCATCCAGTCGTCGCGCTGTTGCTGGAGCTTTTCGGTGCTCTCGGCCACGGTGCTCAACTGCAGGCGGATGGCGTCATTCAGATTGGAGAGAAACTGGCGATAGTCCTGCAGCTGCGCGGCCGCCATACCAGAGGCCGACATGTCGCGCAGTTGCTGCTCGTATTCCTCGGCAAAGCGCTGCAACTGGTTGAGCTGGTCGTTGTTGCGGCTGTGGTGGGCCTGCTGTTCCTGCAGGTTGCGCGCCGCACCGGCCTGATCAGCGCGGGCCACGGTAACGACCTTGTCGAGCTTGTCTACCGCGCTCATGACTGGCCTCCGAGGCCGGCGGCACGGGCGGTTTCAAGCATGGCGTTGAGGCTGTGTTGCATATCCCGTTTCTCGTTCCAGGGTTGGCTTATCAGCGCTCGCAGTGGGCCAATCGCGCTCAGCGCCCGGTCGATTGCCGGGTCGGTGCCTCGCTCGTAAGCGCCGATGGTTATCAGGTCGCGATTCTCCCGCCACACAGCATACAACTCCTTGAGCTGGCGTGCCAGCTGCAGCTGGGCGGGGTCCACCACGTTGACCATGGAGCGGCTGATGGACGCTTCGATATCAAACGCCGGAAACAGTCCCGAGTCCGCCAGCTGGCGCGAGAGCACGATGTGGCCATCGAGAATGGCGCGCGCGGAATCGGCGATCGGATCGCCCAGGTCATCACCCTCCACCAGCACGGTGTAGATCGCGGTGATCGAACCCTCCTGCGTGTTGCCCGCGCGCTCAACCAGCGCCGGCAGCAGCGAGAACACCGACGGCGGATAGCCTTTGGCCACCGGCGGCTCACCGGCCGCGAGGCCGATCTCACGCTGAGCCTGGGCAAAGCGGGTCAGGGAGTCCAGCAATAACAGGACGTTCTTGCCCTGGCGGCGGAAATGTTCGGCAATGGCCGTGGCCCGCCAGGCACCGTGCACCCGCATCAGCGGTGGATCGTCTGCCGGGGTAGCCACCACCACGGCGCGGCGCAGGCCTTCCGGCCCCAGAATTTCATCCACAAACTCGCGGACCTCACGCCCGCGCTCGCCGACCAGCCCCACCACAATCACATCGGCCGCGGTGTGCCGTGTCATCATACCCAGCAAGGTGCTTTTGCCGACGCCGCTACCCGCAAACAGGCCGAGGCGCTGCCCACGGCCGATGGTGGCCAGGGCATTGATTGCCTGTACACCCACGTCCAGGGGTTCGCGCACCGAACCGCGCGCCAGGGGATTGATGGAGGGGCCGCGCAGGGGCGCGTAGTCGCGAAACATCACGGTGGGGCCGCCATCCAGCAGATGCCCGGCACCATTGATGACGCGGCCCAGCAAGTTCTCGTCCACCCCGACTCGGTGGCTGAAGCCCAGCGGGCGCACCCGCGCACCGAGCATTACACCGTGCAGGTTACCTTCCGGCATGAGGATCAGGCGCCCTTCGGAGAACCCCACGACCTCGGCCTCCACGCTGCGCTCTTCTTCCGCCTGGATACTACAGCGGCTGCCCACCGCGCCGGTACACCCGGCCACCTCCAGCCGTGTACCGACCATACGCACCAACCGGCCTTCGCGGATGGGCGTGTTGGCCTGCACCCGCGCTCCCAGGCTGCTGATCTGCTGCCGCAGGCGAGCCGCCCGCTCAACACCCAGCTGTACTGCCGCGCTCAAGACTCCGCTCCGCCGACTGCGCCGCGACTCTCGCGCAACGCGCGCACCACCTCGTCGAGACGGCGCTCTGTGGAGGCGTCGACGTAACTTTCCGCGGTGGCCACGCGGCAACCCCCGCGCAGCAGGGCCGCATCCGTGTGCAAGGTGACCGCCAGCTTGGGCAGGTTGTCCGCCAGCCACTCCCGCACCAGCGCAGCATCGGCGGGATGCAGATGCACGTCAACCGGCCCCTCCACCGCTTCGAGCAGTTCCAGCGCCTCGGCCAGCACGGCCTCGATGGCGCCGGACGACGTTTCCAGCTCGCGCTGGACCACTGCCGTGGCCACCTGCACCACCAGCTCCGACAGCTCACGCAGCAGGCCGGATTCCTGCTGTCGAAACGGCGTTGCCATATTCTGCAGCAGGGCCGCGAGGTCCCGTGCCGAGCCTTCGGCTTTGGCTCGCCCTGCGGCCAGACCTTCCGCATGGCCCGCGGCATAGCCCTCAACGCGCGCACGCTCGGCGATTGCCGCGGTATCCGGCGCCGCCGCCGCTGCAGGCGCTGCATCCCGCAGCGGCGGGGGTTGCCAGCTGCGCGGGCGACCAGCGTCAGACAAAATCGTCGCCCCCTTTGCCCAGCGTGATCTCGCCCTCGTCTGACAGGCGGCTCGCTACCGCGAGAATTTCCTTCTGAGCCGCTTCAACTTCGGCCAGTTTCACCGGCCCCTTGGCCTCGAGGTCCTCTCGCAGCATATCTGCAGCGCGCGACGACATGTTGTTGAAAAACTTGTCCTGCAGCTGATCATCAACGCCTTTCAGGGCAATCACCAGGCTATCGACCGCGATTTCCCGAATCAGGCGCTGCATGCCGCGGTCATCCAGCTCTGTGAGGTTGTCAAACACGAACATCAGCTCACCCACTTTCTCCCCGAGGTCGGCATCGGCCTCCTTCAGAGAGCCGAGCAACTCCGACTCGATATCCGCCTTCACGTTGTTGAGAATGGCCGCCGCACTGGTCATGCCGTTGACCGAACGCGGCGGGGTTTTGCGCACCTTGCCCAGCTGCTTTTCCAGCACTTTATCCAGCTCTTCCATCGCCGCCGGATCAATCACCTGCAAGCGGGCCACGCGCAGCAGCGCCTCGCTGCGCACGGGTTCGGGGATATTGACCAGCACCTGGGCTGACTGTTCCTCGTCCAAGGAGGCCAGCACAATGGCAATGATCTGCGGGTGCTCGTCTTCCAGCAGTTCCGCCACCGCACCCGGGTCCATCCACTTCAGCGCTTCAATGCCTGAGGTCTGCTGCTTGCCCGGCATGACTTTCGCGAGCATGGAGCGCGCCTTGCTTTCACCCAGCGCGTTAGTCAGCACACGCCGGGTAAATTCCGAGGCACCCAGCCCCAGCGGGTTCAGCGCACTGGCGTCTTCGTGGAACGCCGCCAGCACCGTCTCAACCTGCTCGTTGGAGATAGACGACAGCGACGCCATGGCCTCGCCTATGCGCTGCACCTCACGCGGCTCCATGTGGCGCATGATGGCGGTGGCCGACTCCTCGCCCACCCCCAACAGGAATACCGCCGCACGCTGCGCGCCGCTCAAACCTGCTCCTGCAGCATCAGCCATCGCCCGCCACCCACTGTTTCATCACATGTGCAGCCCGCTGCGGCTCGCCCTCGGCCACATTGCGCGCCATTTGTAATTGCTGCTGGTACCCGGTGTTGCCGGGCAGGCCGCGCCGGTCACCCGCCAGGGTCACCTGGTCGTCGCTCATCAGCTCACCGCCACCCTCGGCATATCCCGCATCACCGTAGCCGTCGTTGCCCAGGGCCCGCTGCCCCGATGGGCCGATTGCCGCCGGCACCGGCGCCACTGAAAACTGCATCAGGGGGCGCAGCACGAAGAACAGCAGCGCCGCCAATCCCGCCGCCACGCCCAGGCCTTTCAGTACGCGCCACAGCCAGTCTTCCTCGAGCAGCGAAGGCTCCGGTGGGGCTTCCAGGACGGGCGGCTCCACGAAGGACGCGTTGATCACGCTCACGGTATCACCACGTGCTTCGCTGAAGCCGACGGCCTCCCGCGCCAGGCGGGTAATCTCGTCCACCCGTTCCGGTGCCAGCGGCGCCCGTGCCACCGAGCCGTCCTCGGCGGTGGTTTCCACATGGTCCAGCACCAGCGCAATGGACAGCTTCCGCAGCGTTCCCGGCGTTTCGCGAATGTGGCTGATGGTCTTGTCCATTTCATAGTTGCGCGTTTCGCGGCGCGTAGACCGCGTTGGCGCCGTGTTCTCCACCAGCCCGGCCTCTGGTGGTTGGGCCAGCACGTCCGGGTCTTCCGGTGGCTGGTTGGCCAGCGTACCCGGCACACCACCCTCCAGCATCCGGGTGGTCATCTCCTCCGAGGTTTGTTCGCTGCGCAATACCGTATCCGGCGCGTACACTTCGCTGGTGCGCTCGATACGGGTGAAGTCTATATCCGCCGACACCTGCGCGTGCACGCGCCCGGGCCCCAGAATGGGCTCCAGAATATCGACGATCCGCTGGCTGTAGCGCTGCTCCAGCTGCTGTGCCATCTGGAACTGTTCCTTGCTGTAGCCGAAATCATCCGGGTTGCCCTGCGTCGACAACAGCCGGCCCTGCTGGTCAACCACGGAGACGGACTCCGGTTGCAGGTTGGGCACACTGGCGGACACCAGGTGCACGATGCCCGCCAACTGCCGGTCAGACAGTACCTGGCCACCGTACAGGTGCAGCACGACCGAGGCGGCCGGCTGCTCCCGCTGGCGCAGGAAGGCGCTCTGTTTGGCCATGGCCAGGTGCACGCGGGCACCGCGCACACCATCCAGAGCGCTGATGGTGCGAGACAGCTCCTGCTCCAGGGAACGGTGATAACGCGCCTGCTCCATAAAGCTGCTGACACCGATCTCCTGCTCCTGATAGATTTTGTCGAAGCCGATGTCGCCAGAGCGCGGGAAGCCCTCGGTCGCCAGCAGGAGCCGCGCACGGTGCACCTGGTCGGAGGCCACGGTAACCATGCCGGTGCGATTGTCGAGCCGGTAGTCGATGCCGTTGGCATCCAGCGTTGTCATCGCCGCTGTGGTGTCTTCGGCGGCCATGCTGCCGAACAGGGGCTTGTACTCGGGCACCAGCACCCATTGCACCAGGCCAATGCCCAGCGCAATGCTGGCCGCCAGGCCCACCAATAATGCCAGCTGGCGGGAAATGGGCTGCCGACTGTAACCGTTGAAGCGCGCGACAAGTCCGCCGCTATTCTCTGCCATGGGTCAACTCACTCCTCGGGGCACATGATAAACCAGCAGGGCTCAGACCTGCATACTCATGACTTCGCGGTAGGCGGTGAGCAATTTGTTGCGCACCTCGCTCAGCGCCTGGAATTCCAGGCTGGCTTTCTGCGCCGTCACCATCAACTCCGCCAGCGACACACCCGGGTCACCCGCCTCGAAGGCCGTGGCCATCTCGCGGGAACTCTGCATCGCCTGGTTGACGTCGTCGATGGACTGTTTCATGAAGCTGGAAAAGTCGGCGCCGCCGGCAGCCGCGGCAGATTCGCTGCCCGCCTCCGCGGCCATGCTGCGCATCTGTGCCAGCACCTGATTGATTGCCATTTCGCTCATAGCCTGTCCTCTCTCAATGTGCGCGGGGTACAGCCAACCCCAGTTCACGGAAGCGCGCCAGTTTGTAGCGCAGCGTGCGCGGGCTGATGCCCAGGCGCTCCGCGGCTTCTTTGCGGTTGCCATCCACGGCCGACAGCGCGGCCACGATCAGCTCGCGCTCGCGCTCCTTCAGGTCACCCTCCAGCAGCGGTTCAGCCGAAGCAGCGGCTTCTACTGCAGACGGCGCCGCAGGGGCTGCAGCGGCAGGCACCATGGCTGCAACGAAGTCGATATCTTCCGGACCGATCTCCGGCCCCGGTGCCAGCAGGCTGGCACGCTGCACGCAGTTTTCAAGTTCCCGTACGTTGCCGCGCCAGTTGTGCGCGGCGAGGCGCTGCAGGGCGGCCTTGCTGAAAGCGAGCCCACTGCGCGGTGGCGCGTAACGCTGCAGGAAGCGCTGTGCCAGCGGCAGGATATCCGCCGGGCGATCGCGCAGGGCGGGCACCTCCAGCGGCACAACACTCAGGCGATAATAGAGGTCTTCCCGGAACCGGCCAGCGGCAACGGCTTCAGCGAGGTTGCGGTTACTGGTGGCAATCACCCGCACATCCAGCGCGATCACCTTGTTGCCGCCCAGGCGCTCCACCTCACGTTCCTGCAGCACGCGCAACAGCTTGGCCTGCAGGCCCAGGTCCATCTCGGAGATTTCATCCAGCAGCAATGTGCCGCCGTTGGCCTGTTCGAATTTGCCGGGCCGCGACTGGTGGGCGCCGGTGTAGGCACCTTTTTCATACCCAAACAGCATGGATTCCAGCATGTTCTCGGGAATGGCGGCGCAGTTGATGGCAACCATGGGCCGCTCGGCACGGCTGGAGCAGGCGTGCAGATAACGCGCAATCACTTCCTTGCCGGTGCCGGATTCACCGGTGACCAACACCGTGGCATCGCTGTGCGCCAGGCGCTCTGCCAGGCGACACACCCGTTGCATGGCGGGGTCTTCTGCCACCATGGCCACACCCGGCTCCGGCACTGGCTCAAACCGGGCCAGCATTTCCAGCAGCACTTCCGCGGCGAATGGCTTTAACAGGTAGTCGGTTGCGCCATCGCGCATCGCAGACACCGCATGCTGCACCGAGCCGTGGGCGGTGATCATGACAAACGGCAGCTCCGGGCTGCGGGCGCGCACCTCGCGCAACAAGCGCTCGCCGTCCATCCCGGCCATCTGCACGTCGCTGATGATCAGGTCGACCGGCTGGCGCTCCAGCTGCTGCAATGCCGCCGCACCGTCACAGGCGCTCCACACCCGGTAGCCCCCGTACTCGATGGTGTCACACAGCGCCTCCCGCAGCGTACTGTCGTCTTCGACCACCAGAACTTTCAACGCGGCTCCCACAGTCAACCCTCTCCTTCTGCGACCGGAAATTCCAGAATGAATTCGGCGCCACCCTGCGGGCTGTCGCCCAGGCGGATCTCGCCCCCCAGCTCGTTCACCGTGCGCGCCACCACCGCCAGGCCCAGGCCGGTGCCGGTGGATCGGGTGGTGAAGAAGGGGTCGAAAATACGCTCGCGCAGCTCCTGTGCCACGCCAGGGCCGTTGTCCCGTACCCGCAACAGCATGCGCTCGCGATTCAGCGCTCCCGCCCACACATCCACATGCACCGCTGCCCCGCCGGCTTCAATGGCATTCACCACCAGGTTCGCCAGCGCGCCGGCCAGTGCGTCGCGATCACCGCGCAGGGCCAGAGTACGATCCACCGGCGTCACGGACAGCGTGGCGCCGGCGGCCTGCAGCCGCGCCTGTACATGCGCCTGGAAGTCACCGAGCACGTCCTGCAGGCAGATCAGCTCCGTGCGTGGGGGCGCACCGCGTACAAAACCCAGCATGCTTTCTATCAAGCCTTCCATATGCACCAGGCGCTCGGCGAGCCGGTCGCAAATACGTTCCCGCTGCGCGACCGCGAGGTCCGGCCGGCGCAGTTGCGCCAGATACAGCGTGGTGGACGACAGAGGCGTGCGAATCTGGTGCGCCAGTCGCGCCGCCATTTCACCCAGCGCGCTCAGGCGCTGTTCGCGGCCCACTTGCGCTTGCAGGTCGTGCAGTTCGGTGGTGTCGGTCACCAGCACCAGCGTCTCGCCCTGCTGCGCCAGACGGCGGCTATGCAGCGAGAGGTGCCGCTCCGGCTCGCGCTCGCGTATGCGCGCCTGAACCGCGGGCCAGTCTTCACCCAACAGCGGCTCGCCAAACAGCGCCACCGCTTCCGGGTTGGCGTCGCGCACCTGTTGCCGTTCATCAACCAGCAAGACACCGCCCGGCAACATGGCCATCAGGGATGCCAGCCGCTCCAGCAGACGCTCCTTCTCGGCCAACTCATCCAGCCGCGCCGAGCGCGAGGCCGCGAGCTCCTCGTTGAGGCGCGCTACCCGCGATTCAAGGTCGCGGTAGGAGGCATCCAGTTGATGTGAGACCTCGGCAAGACTGCGAAAGGCCGCTTCCAGGTCGTGTTTTTCGAGGGGTACTGCCTGCTGCATGATCGAGTTCCACCGAGCGCTATCACGCCAATGCGGCAGTGAAAGCAAAAGCCATGCCCAAAGTGGAATTTATTTATTTTTCAGGATGTTAGAAAGAGAACCAGAAGGCCTGACAGCTGTCGGCGTCAGGAATCTGACGGCGCCGAATCGCGCTGTAATTCAAACTTGCGCATCTTCTCCACCAGGGTGGTGCGCTGCAAGCCGAGCAACTGCGCCGCGCGCGCAACCACCCAGCCACTGCGCTCCAGCGCCTGCAGCAGCAGGGTGCGCTCGGTGTCCGCAAGGTGCTGTTTGAGGTCCAAGCCGTCTGGCCCCAGTGTCAGGGTTTCAGCCTGTGAGGCGGCTACCGGCACTTCGCGGGACACACCAGGGGCCGGCGCGCGCGGCTCGCCGTCGTCCGGCGCTTCACCCTCGACAACATGCGCGGGCGCCGGGGGCGGTTGAGCGGGGTCGAAGCCTTCGCAAAACTTCGGCGGCAGGTCGGCAAAACCCACCTCGGCACCGGGAAACAGGATGGCCAAACGCTCCACCAGATTATTCAGTTCACGCACGTTGCCCGGCCACGCGTACTGCTGCAGGGCCGCCATGGCATCCGCCGCAATCGCCACGCTGTCGCGCTGTTCGCGCGCCAACTGGGCCAGAAAGTGCTGCACCAGCACCGGCACATCTTCCGGGCGGGCCCGCAACGCCGGCACGTCAATAGGAAACACATTGAGGCGGTAGTAGAGGTCGGCGCGGAAACGGCCATCCTCAACGCGCTGCTCAAGATCCTGGTGGGTGGCGGCAATCACCCGCACGTCGGTAGGCTGCGAACTGGCACTGCCCACCCGTTCAAAGCAGCGCTCCTGCAATACCCGCAGCAGCTTCACCTGCATGGGCAGGGGCATATCGCCGATCTCATCCAGAAACAGTGTGCCGCCCGCTGCCAACTCGAAACGGCCACGCCGGGTGCTGATGGCGCCGGTGAATGCGCCCTTTTCATGCCCGAACAACTCGGACTCCAGCAGCTCCGCCGGAATGGCACCACAGTTCACCGGCACAAACGGCCCCTGGGCGCGCGGCGAGGCGCTATGAATGCCGCGGGCAACCACTTCCTTGCCGGTACCGGATTCACCCAGAATGAGGACCGTGGCATCACTGCCCGCCACCTGCGCCACCAGCCGGCGAATCGCATGCATGGCCGCACTGGGGCCGACGATAGGGGTCGAATTGTCAGGGTACTGAGACAACTGCATGAATCCAGTTAGACAGGGAAATGGAAGACTAGCCAACGGCGCAGAGTCTGCGCAGCCGAGGATGACCTGTCAACTTATTGACGGCGAAAAGCGCGATTAATCCCCGCTGTGGGCACGGCGATAGGCGACCTCACGGCGGTGATGGCGGAAAATAAGCTTTTCCAGCCACACCCGGGCGGCGCCCGCCAGGCCAACGAAGCGCACCGTGTTGCTACCGGCCGCCAATTCTTCCGGGCTGCTGATGACCTCACCATAGCAACACAGTGGTTTGGGCAAGCCGCGTTGAATATACAGTTCCAGAAAAATGCGTGCGCCCGCCGGGGGGCCCTCGCCTTTCCAGCTCACCTGCTCGGCAGACACCTGCACCGCGCTCACCGGCGGAATATCCAGCTCGTGGTACACCAGCGCGCTGACCAGGTCGAGCACCAGGTTCAGCTTCAGGTCGAGCCGGGCAATGTCCTGCTGAATGCCGGGCGGCGCGTCCGTGTCGTCCTTGGTATTGAGCCCATCGCCCACCGCAGACACGGCACGCAGGAAACTCTCGTTGGACGCGTTGACCATGGCCAGGTGCGTCTGCTCCGGCTCGTAGTCAACAGGTTTCCATGACAGCGCAATATTATCGCTATAGACAAGGCCGTTACCGGCATTCTTGCTGCTCATGCCCAATGCTCCGCAAAAGCATTACGATAACACAGCGCGCAGGGTGCGGAACGCCCCTGCCGGAGGCTTGGGTCAGGATTGTGACTTCACCCGCTCATAGTGGCCGATCGCCGAGCGCGTGCGCACCTGTGCAACACCCTGTTGCAACACCGCATCGCGCGCCTTGCTCAGGTGGGCCATCATTTCTTCGTTGAGGTGGAGGATGGCCGCCAGCGCCTCGGCCACCAGTTCTGCGTGTTCGGTCGAGACCGCTTCCTTGAAGCAGCGCGCCAGATCGTCGCGGCGGTCCTGCTCGCGGGCGGCCACGGCATCCCAGTCGCCCGTTTCGGCGAGGGCGACCATGTCCTGGGTCAGGGTCAAGACCCGCGCCAGGCGCTGGTACTGGGGCAGTGCCGTATCGCTGTCGGGCGCAGCGTTGCGGGCACGATACGTAGGGAAGTTCACAATCATGTGGCGGAGTGGCGGAACTCGGCCGGAATGGCTTCCCAGCCTTCGCGCACTGTACCCAGCAGGCCGTGTACTTCTGCCAGAATGGCGGGATCGGAGGAGGCATTGGCTTCCACCAGGCGCCGTTGCATATAGTCGTAGAGGTCTCCCAGCGTTCCAGCCAGCTCTCCACCCTTGCTGTGATCCAGGCTCACGCGCAGATTGTCGACGATGCTGATCGCCTTGCCCACAAGCTCCCCTTGCCGGGCGACCTGCTGGCGCTCCATGGCACCGCGCGCTTCGGCAATACGGTCCTGCGCGCCTGCGATCAACATGCTGATCAACTGATGCGGCGATGCATCGGTCACCCCGCTCTGCACGCCCACCTTGCTATAAGCATTCAGCGCTTGTCTGGAATTCATGTCGCAGTACCTGTCGGTTGCTAATTAGAAAAACGGTCGCTGGGCAACGGAATATTGGCCAGCTGCTCCGCCACAAATGACCCCGTGCTGTTGAGCTGTGCCAGCAGGCCGTCGAGCGCGTTGAACTGGGCACGGTAACGCGCCTCCAGTGTTTCCAGGCGCTGGTTGAGGTCTTCACGGTCCGTGTTGATGAACTCGATTCGGGTTTCCAGCCCATCCTCACGCGACTCAATGAGGCCGGTGCTGCCAAGGAACCCGCCCAGCAGGGTATCCAGCCGCTGGGCGATCCCGTTGCCCTCAATCCGGCTGAACAGGTCGCCGAAATTCCCCAGCCCGTCCGCCAGCACGTCATCGAGCCGTTCGCTGTCGATTGACAGCGTACCATCGTCACCCGTGGTGATACCCAATTCCGCCAGTGAGCCGTAGGGGCCATCTGCACCCTGAATGCTTGCCGTAAGCGCCGAGCGCACCTGGCTGATGATCGCACGAGTGCCGGAATCACCTTGCAGTGGGCCGGCCAGCTGCGTCGCAGGATCATAGCGAGTCAGGCTTGACGCACTGGTAATAAAGCTGTTGTAGGCCGTCACCAGCTGCTCGACCGAGGAACGCACGGCCTCGCGGTTTTCACTGACAGTAATGGTCACATCCTGTTCGGTGACCGCGCCCAGCGTTAATGTCACGCCTTCGATAACGTCCGTGACCGTATTGCTGGCGCTGCTGAGCGCCAAACCGTTCAGCGTGAACTGCGCGTCTTCTGCCGCGCGCGTTTGGGTAAGATTCGCAGCGTCCGTGTTGAACGCCAGTCGCGACAAGCCCTGCGCGTCCAGGTCGTTTGCATCCCCCTGGTCGTCCACCGAGATTTCAATGCCGTTGGCCGCACCGGTGTCCGGCCCGGTCAAAAGCAGGCGAAAGCTCTCGCCGTCTTTCACCACTGATGCGCTAATACCGATGTCCGCATCGTTAATGGCGTCCCGCACGCCTTCCAGCGTGTTGTTGCTGCTATCGATGGTGATGCTCGCGCCGGTGCGCTCAGTGTTTTCACTGAAGCTTGTCACCGTCTGCGGACCCGGGTCCAACGGCGTTGCGGCAAGGGTGCCAAAGCGGATATTGAGGGTGCCCTGGCCGATCTCGCTGTCCTTCGCGGCGAACGCGCCAGACGCCAGTGTCTGTGCGCTGGCCCTCGCTGACACCGCCAGAGAGTAGCTGCCAACCGCCGCGTTGGCCCCTGCGGAAACACCTACAGCTTCCGCGTTTGAGCTTTGCGCGGAGCGCTGTGAAAACGTGGAAACGTTCTGCAGGGCACTCGCTTTACCCTGCAACCCTGCCAGCAGGCCCTTCAGTGTACCGAAGGCCGAGAGCTCACTGGTCAGCGTGGCTTCGCGACGAGCCAGCCGCGTTTCAGCCGGAGCGCGCTCCGCCGTCAACAACTGACTCACCAGTGACTCGATATCAAGGCCAGAGCCAACGCCTGTCACTGATACCATTTACAACCCCTCGAATCCACCTGCACCCGTGTGCCGATGCATTAACAAAGCAAAAGTAATGCCAATAGTTTCCCGCGAACGGGGTTAACCCTCACTATCCATCAGAAGACCTTTTACCGGCATGCCGGAACCACCCAGTTCTTCCTGTTGTTGGGACAAAAAGCGCGCGAGGGAAATCACCTCTTCCGACGGAATCTGCCGCACAACCTCCTCCGTCGCCTTATCAATGACTGTTATGACCGTTGTACCCAGGTCTTGTTCCACGGAAATCTGCAGCGATCTGTTTACCGTCTGGATGTAGTTGGAGATATCCTGAGTCGCCTGGGCAATGTCCGCAGGGGGCGAGGCTGGTGCTTCCCGGGCGGCAACAGCGGGAACAGCCTTGCCGCCTGCGACCGGCTCTTGCCGCTCAACAGATTGCGAGGCGGACTTCGCAGCCACCGGGAGTGATACTACTGGAGGTGATGGCGCCACCGGATTAGCCATAATCTTTACCTCTTCACCACAACTGCCGGGGGAGTCCCCGAACCGCAAAGGGCGAGAGAGTCAACTCCCTCGCCCCCGCGGCCGGTTTTCTTCATCACGGCGCTCGTATTGCCGCTTACTGCAGCAGGGCCAGCACGTTCTGGGGCTGGGCGTTGGCCTGCGCCAGTACGGAGATGCCTGCCTGCTGGAGAATCTGGGCACGTGCCAGAGCCGCCGTTTCCGCCGCGAAGTCGGCGTCCAGGATCCGGCTGCGGGATGCACTCAGGTTTTCCGTGGTGGTGCTCAGGTTCGAGATGGTGGACTCCAGACGGTTCTGAATGGCACCAAAGGTGCTGCGCAGGTCGGCGGCAGATGTGAGCGCCGCGTCAATGCGCTGGATGGTGGAGTTCGCATCTGCGACCGTCAACACACTCACGTCATCCAGGCTGCCCGCCGCAGTGGCAGTGGTAGCGGTAAACACCGTAGCCGCTTGCGCACCTGCCACGGTGATATCCTCACCGGAGTTGATGGTCAACACATTGTCATCGTCCACTGACGCTGTGGCGTTGCCCGCAAGCGCGACGTTAACGGCGTTAACAAAGGACTGCACGTCGGAGTAAGTGCCCGCTGCAACCGCGAGGGGGTCTGCATCGCCAAACTGGAAGGTCAGTTCATTGGCGGCCAGGGTCAGAGAGGTTGCGGGTACACCCGCTACATCCGCCACACCCGCGTCGCTAGCGACCAGTTCGTCCGTTACCAGCGTTGCATCGGCACCACCAATGGCGAAGCTACCGGCAGCGTTGGAGGCATCAGTGAATACGACTTCGCTACCCGTACCGGCGGCAACCGTAAACGTGGCGGCACCGTAGCCGGCCTGGCCCTGAATCGCGGTAATAAGATCGCCGGCTGACGTGATATTGCTGTCGAGCGTGACCGTCAGCACATTGCTTTCCGGATCGGTGACGGTAAAGGTGCTGTTTGCAGACGTATCGGCATCAGACCCGGTGACATCCTGCGTTACTGTCGCATCTGTCGCTGTCACTGTACGGCCCACAGTTGCCGCCAAGCCAGCTGCGGTATCCGCGATAGTCGCTGTCAGCGACGTGCCACCTGCGTTGGTTGCACTAAGGCCACTCAGTGCTGTACCCGTACCGGTGGTGCCGGCGTCAGTAACCGCGAGTGAAAAGGCAGCGACGAAGGCGTCAACGGCATCTTGTTGGGTTGCACCGCCACCGAAATCAACGTTAACCGTCACGTCAGTCGCAGAGTCAACCGTGCTCGCTCCCGCGGAGTCGGCAAACGTAAAGGTGACGCCGTTTACGACGACCTCATCGGCGGCGTTAACAGTGCCGGTAGAGAAATCGACCGTGTCCGTGCCCGCCACTGCAGGCACCGTGCTGTAGTCACCGATCAGGTTCGTCGCGTCGAACGTGTAGGTCGCAGCTGAACCCGTTACTGCGGTAGTTCCTTCGGCAATCAACGTATCCAGATCCACCGAAGTCGCCGTTGCCACGGCGCCCACATCCGCTGTACGGATGCTGGTGCTCAGGTTCAGACCAATCGTCTCGCCCACATTGGCACCCACCTGGAACAGGGCGCTACCGAAGCTGCCGTCGAGCACGTTGCGGCCGTTGAAGGAGGTCTGGCTGGCAACGCGGTCGATTTCCGCAAGGCGCTGCTGCACTTCCTGGTTCAGTGCCGCGCGGTCGGAATCGGAGTTGGTGGCGTTGGCGGACTGTACCGCCAGTTCGCGGATACGCTGCAGGTTGGAGGAGACCTCGCCCAGCGCGCCTTCAGCCGTCTGCGCCAGGGAAATACCGTCGTTGGCGTTACGGATTGCCTGATTCAGGCCGCGGATCTGGGTGGTGAAACGCTCGGAGATGGCCAGGCCAGCGGCATCGTCCTTGGCACTGTTGATACGCAGGCCGGAGGACAAACGCTGCAGCGAGGTCGCCACATCATTCTGGGAGCTGTTGAGGTTACGCTGAGCAGTCAGCGAGGGAATATTGGTGTTGATAATCTGAGGCATGGTTTCATTCCTTCTCGTTTCGCGCCGTCTTCCCCTGTGGAGTCGTCGCTGGTCACCGTCCATCGGCCCGGGGAGAGAGCTCCCCGCTCACAAGAGTTAGCGGACGGTTTTGAAGGAACTTTAGGGCAAGTGTCAGATTTTTTTACTAGAGGAAATTGAACAGAGACAGGCCCTGAATGCGCACGTAGCTCTGCTGGGCGGCCTGCAGGGCAACCAACTGCAGGTTGAGGCGGCTGATGGCTTCGGTGACGTCCAGATCGCGCACTTCCGACAGGGTTTCCTGCAGCTGCAGGGTGAAGGCATCATTGCTTTCCCGCAGGCTGTCGATACGGTTCAGGCGCACACCAAGGTCCGCCTGCTGCTCCAGCATGCGCCCCAGCGCCTGGTCGAGGTTGCCCAGGCCGCTGGCCATCGCGTTATTCACCGCCGCAGACGCCGCCGGGCCGGTGGTGGAGGATTTCAGGCTGTCGATAATGTTCTGCACGCTGCTGAACACGTCCTGGCGCGGTGCGGCGGGCACGGTGAAGCTGTCGCCGTCCGCCGGGGTGCCCTCAAAGGTCACGCTGGCACCGTTGAAGGTGATGTCGGCGCCGGATTCGTAGGGGCCGCTGGCCACCACCGCCGCACTGCTGTCGGTCACTTCGAAGGTGACCGGGTCGGCCGGCGTCGCCTGGCTGAATGTGATGGTATAGGCATCGCGCTGATAGTTAGCCGCCGCACTGCTGGCGTCCACCACCGCGGTACCGGCGTTGCCCGCAGTGGCGCGAATGTCGAAGCTGCCGTTGCCGGCTGGGATATCCATGAACACGGCGCGACCGGAATCACGCACCGCCAATTGTGTGTTGGGTGCCACCTGCAGGAAGCGCTGCCCGTCATCGCCGTTGTACACCACGTCCCCGCCGCTGCGGCTGAAGGGCTGGGTCTGGGCTTGAAAGCCGGCGAACACGAACTCGCCGTTGGCGTCGCGGGTGTTGGCCAGGCTGACCAGCTCATCCAGGCGCCCCTCCATTTCGGTGGCGAGGGCGCGGCGCGTTTCCGGGGTCTGGGTGGCGTTGTTGGCCTGCACAGTGAGTTCGCGCACGCGCTGCAGCACGTCTGTTACGTCCTGCAGTACGGTGTCGGCCAGGGCAATCTGCCCCTCGGCGAGGTTGCCGTTGCGCTGAAACTGGTCGAGCTGGGACAGATCTTCAGTCAGGTCCAGAATCTGCACGGCGGCAATGGGGTCATCCGCCGGGGTGGTCACGCGCAGGCCGCTGGCCAGCTGCTGCTGGGTTTTCTGCAGTTGTGCCTGCTGGTTCAGGATGTTGCTGATTCCCTGCTGGAAAATCTGGGCGGTTGACAGGCGCATGGGGAGCTCCGGTGTTAGCGACGCGTGGCGTCGAGCAGGGTCTGGAACACGGTGTCCGCCACGGAAATCACCTGCGCCGCGGCCTGGTAAGCCTGCTGGAAGCGCAACAGGTCTGCGGCTTCTTCATCCAGATTGACCCCCTGCACGCTGTCGCGGGCGGAAATCGCCTGCTGCAGTAGGGTCGACTCGGCATCGGCGGCGGCGCTGGCCTGACGGCTGCTCACGGCGACATCCGCGACCAGGCCGGCATAGCTGTCCTGATAGCTGGCCGTGCCGCCCTCCAGGGTCTGCACGGTTTGCAGGGCGCCCAGGGCCAGCGCGTTGCGGTTGTCGCCGCTGCCATCGGTGTTGTTGGCGATACTCAGCGTATCGCCAGCGACGGGCGTGCCGCCCAGCTCGAAGCTCAAGCCGCCGAGGGTCACGGCAATGCCACCGCTGTCAGTGGCCGGGTTGTAGGCAATGGGGCCACCGGCACTACCGGCCACATCGTAGCCGGGTACGCCCACACCCAGCGCGTCCGGGTTGAAGGTGAGCGTGATGGCGCCGCCCAGCGGCAGGCCGGCAATATCATCCACGGACAGCGCCGACAGGCTGGCGTCGCCCAGGTTCGCGCTGCCGGCACTGCTGCGCACGGGGCTGGCGGCGGCGAAATCCGCCGCGTTGGTGATTTCCAGCGCGAACAGGTTGGCGCCCTCGCCCACAGGCTGGATGAGGAAGCTGTCACCCGCCGCTGGTGTGCCGCTAATGGCGATGTCGACACCGTCCACGGTAAAGGCGGGGCCGGCCCCGGTCTGGCTGGCGCCGGTCTGCTCGTTGCGCAGGGTCCACTGGGCGCCATCGAAACTGATGCGGTAGTCGGCGCCGGTGAGCGCGCTCACATCACCCAGGCTGGCGCTGACGGTGGCGGCGCCGGTGTTGCCAGAGGAAGCGGCAACGGCGGGCTCCAGCGGGCGGAAAAAGTTGCCGCCGAGCTGGCCGTTCAGGTCCATGCCCCGGCTGTGCTGCTCGTTGAACGTGGCTGCAATGCCGGCCGCCAGCAGGCCGAGCTCATTGCGGGTGCTATCCAGCACACCGCCGCGGAACGACAGCGCCGCCCCCAGCTCACCGCCCGTCAGGAAGCGGCCAATATCGGTGCTGGACGCAAGCCCGGCGATGCCGACATTCACCCGCGTGGCGTCGAAGGGGTCGCGAAAGGTCTGCAGCTCACTGGCGGTAAAGCCCACTACCAGCGCCTGGCCATTGCCCACCAGCACGTTGACGGCGCCGTCTTCCTGCATGACGGTGGTCACCCCGACCTTTTCCGCAAGGCGGTTGATGGCCTGGTCGCGCGCGTCCAGCAGGTCGTTCGGTGGCTGGCCGCCGGTTGCCGTAGTGGCGCGCACCACCTGCTCGTTGAGAGAGGCAATGTTGCTGGCCAGGGCATTGATGTCCTTCACCGTAGTGGTGATGCGCTGGCTGACTTCACTGTTGAGGCTGCGCAGCTGGGTGTCCAGGGCCTGAAAGCGCCCCGCCAGCTCACTGGCCTCGCCCAACAGCACCTTGCGCTCGGGAATGGAACCCGGGTTGTTGGCCACATCCTGCAGGGCACCGAAGAAGCCCTCAATGCCGGGGGCAATACCCACGGAAGGGTCCGCCAGCAGGTTGTCGATGCGGGACGTCAAGCCGCTCAGGGTGCTGAAACCGGCGCTGGAGGAGCTGCGACTGCGTACGTCCTGGGCGAGAAACTGGTCATAACTGCGGGTAATGGAGTCCACCTTGACCCCGGTGCCAAGGAATCCCGCACCGGTCGCCTCGGGCGGCAGGGTGGCAAAATCCACCCGCTGCCGGCTGTAGCCAGCGGTGTTCACGTTGGCGATATTCTGGCCGGTCGTCGACAGCGCCCGCTGCAATGACAGCAGCGCAGAAGTCCCAATGTTCAGCAAATCTGCCACGGTGAGCCTCGGTCAGGGTTCAAGCGGCCTCAGGCCGCATGTCAGATTGTGTTGGCGGCAGCTGCGCGGAATTCTTTAGCTCCGCCACGGTGTCTGCCACGGTGCCGCGCTGCAGGATCGCCAGGATTTTGTCCGCATAGGCCGGGTCGGTGGCATAGCCCGCGGCCTGCAGTTCACGCAGGTAGGCCTCGGGCTCGGCAGCGCTGGCCAGCGCGTCCTGGTAGCGGGGGGCACTGCGAATCAGGTCGACATAATCGGCAAAGGAGTCCGCCGGGGAGTCGTACACGCGAAAGGCCGCGCGCTCAAGGCGGGCCGCCGCGCCGTCGTACTCCACGGTTTGCACACGGGTCACAGGCCCCTGCCAGCCGCGCCCGGCCTTGATATTGAACAGATTGTGGCTGCTACCGGCCTCAGCGGGCAGTGCGCGCTGGCCCCAACCCGTCTCCAGCGCCGCCTGCGCAATCAGCACTGCCGGGTCCACACCCAGCTCCGCCGCCGCGGGCTTGGCCAGAGGCCACAGCTCACGTACAAACGCTTCGGGAGGCGTGGGTGCGGCCGGCGGCCCACCGGCAGCGGCCAGTGGCGGCTGCGCCGGGGATGGCTGCTGCCGTGACACGTGGGTGGAAGCAGGTTCGGCAGCGAGCGCCGCGCTGGCAGCGCCCGGTGTGCTGTTGTAGCGGCCCGTCGGCATCGCCAGGCCCTGCTGACCACCCTGCGGCGGCACCACAGCCTGCGTGCCCCCGGATTCCGCAGGGCCACTTACCGCGCCCGCCGCCTGCAGCTGCTCCACCAGCACCTGGGCCAAACCCAGGCCACCGTGATCCGCCAGGTCCACCGACAGCTGCTGGTCGAACATCTGCTGCCAGCTCTTCAGCTGGCTGCTGTTGAACAGCCCGCCTTCGGGCGTGGCATCGCGCATGGATTTCAGCATCTGCTGCACGAAAATTGCTTCGAACTGCCGCGCCACCGGCTCCACCACGGCCGCCGCATCGTTGCGCGCATCGCGGCGCAGGGCGGCAAGGCCGCTGAAGTCGTGGTAGAGGGAAGGCTGTGCCGTTTGCATCAGGAGCGCCTAGATCACAATCAACTGGGCACGCAAGGCACCCGCCTGCTGCAGCGCTTCCAGGATCGCGATGAGGTCACCCGGGGCGGCACCCACGCGGTTCACAGCGGTTACCAGCTCCTGCAGCGTGATACCGGCATCCAGCAGGAACATGCGCGCATCCTCCTGCTCCGCAGCCACTTCGGAGTCCGGAGCGACCACCGTTTCACCCACACGCGAGAAGGGACCGGGCTGGCTCACACCGATATCTTCCGACACCGTGACCACCAGATTGCCGTGCGCCACAGCGGCGGTCTCCACCCGCACTTCGCTGCCAATCACGATGGTGCCGCTGCGCGAGTTCACTACCACCCGGGCGGGCGCCGCGGCCGGGTCGACCTGCAGGTTCTCCACAATCGACAGGAACGCCACCCGATCCGCCTGATCGGTGGGTGCCTGCACCTCAATCGACACGGCATCCAGCGGCTGCGCGGTACCCACACCCAGCGCCGCATTGATCGACCCGGCCACGCGCTGGGCGGTGGTGAAATCCGCGGTATTCAGGTTCATGATCAACGTGGGTGCTGTCGCAAAGGGACTGTCGACCATACGCTCGACGGTCGCGCCGTTGGGTATGCGGCCGGAGCTGGTGGCGTTTACCGTTACCCGGGAACCGTCCGCGCCTTCCGCACCGAAACCGCTGACCAGCAGGGAGCCCTGCGCGAGGGCATAGGTTTCCCCATTCACCGCCTTCAGTGGCGTCATCAGCAAGGTGCCGCCGCGCAGGCTTTTGGCGTTGCCGAGTGACGATACCGTCACGTCAATGGTCTGCCCTGGCTTGGCAAAGGCCGGCAGGTCAGCGTGCACCATCACCGCCGCCACGTTGGTCAGCTGTGGGTTCACATTGGCCGGAACATTCACCCCCAGTTCCGCCAGCATGCTTTTCAGGCTCTGAATGGTAAACGGGGCCTGGATGGTCTGATCGCCACTACCGTCCAGGCCCACCACCAGACCGTAACCAATCAGCTGGTTGCTGCGCACGCCGTTGACGCTGGCAATGTCCTTGATGCGCTCGGCGCTGGCGGAGGTGGACAGCAGCAGCGCGAGCAACAGCGGAGAAAGACGGGTCCAGAGTAGCGTTAGCATCGGCGTGCCTCAGAAAGGAACCAGGGGGCTCATAAAGAACCGGGTGAGCCACCCGGGCGTGTTGGTTTCCTGGCTGACACCGGTGCCGCTATAGGAGATGCGCGCGTCGGCAATCAGGGTAGAGGAAATGGTGTTGGTCGGGCTCAGGTCTTCGGGGCGGATAATGCCGCGCAGGCGAATGTACTCATCGCCCTGGTTGATATTGATCCACTTCTCGCCCTGGATATACAGGTTCCCGTTCGGCAACACCTGCGCCACCTGCACCGCGATGGCGCCGCGCAGGCTATTGCTCTGGCCCAGCGCCGCTTCACCGGAGAAAGCGCTCGCGCCGTTGATATCCACGCCCAGGTTATAGCGGCCATTCACGGTCACCGGCTGACCGAACACGGTGGGGCTGGTGAGGTTAATCTCGCTGCTTTTATCCAGCTCGGTGTCGCTGCTTTTGCTACCGGTCGTGGCTTCCACCAGCACCACGCTGACAATATCCCCTACCTGCACGGCGCGGGTATCGGTGAACAACGCCAGACCACTCGAAGGCACGAACACACCGCCATTGCCGGGTGGTTGCGGCAGCTGCGAGTAGTCTATCGGGTCCACCGGGCCATACAGCTCGTGGCTTTTCTCCGGCACCCCGCCACAGCCGGCCAGGGCCAACAGGGCAGTTGCCAGCAGCACACACTTGAAGGAAGCGTACACAGTCACCTCTTACAGGTTGTTGGAAACGAACTGGAGCATCTGGTCAGCGGTGGAGATGGCCTTGGAGTTCATCTCATAGGCACGCTGGGTTTCAATCATGTTCACCAGTTCCTCCACCACGTTGACGTTGGAGCTTTCCACATAGCCCTGCACCACGGTGCCCAGGCCGTTGATACCGGGATTGCCCGGCTGCGGCGCACCGCTGGCACCGGATTCCACCAGCAGGTTCTCGCCGCGGGCCTGCAGCCCCGCCGGATTGATGAAGTCGGTCAGCTGAATGTTGCCCACCTGACTCACCGCAGCACTGCCCGGCACCGTCACCGAGACTGTGCCGTCGCCACCAATGCTGATGGAGGTGGCGTTCTGGGGGATGGTGATCGGCGGTTGCAGCTGGTAGCCGGCGGAAGTCACCACAATGCCTTGGTCGTTGATTTGCAGGGAGCCGTCGCGGGTGTAGCCCTGGGTGCCGTCCGGCAGCAGGATCTCGAAAAAGCCGCGACCCTGAATGGCCAGGTCCAGTGAGTTGTCGGTTTTGGTCAGATTGCCCTGGGTAAAGAGCTTCTCCGTAGCCACCACCCGGGTGCCGGTACCGATCTGCAGGCCCGAGGGCAGCAGCGTGTCCTGCGACGACTGGGCGCCGACCTGACGCACATTCTGGTACACCAGGTCTTCGAAGATGGCGCGGCTGCGCTTGAAACCGGTGGTGCCGACGTTCGCCAGGTTGTTGGCAATGGTCGACATGCGCGTCTGCTGCGCGTCGAGGCCGGTCTTGGAAATCCACAGTGACTGTGACATGGCCTGAATTCCTTATTCGAGTCGCATTAATTGGGTTGACGCTGTGTCCAGCTCTTCGGCGGTGGACATCATGCGCACATGCATTTCATATTGCCGGGACAGCTCGATCATCTGGACCATCGCCGACACCGGGTTGACGTTGCTGGATTCCAGCATGCCCGAGGCCAGCCGCACGTCCGCGGCGGGTTCGGAGGCCAGCCCGTCATCCAGGCGCAGCAGCCCGTCCGCCCCTTTATCGATTTGCTCCGCCGGCGGATTCACCAGCTTGATGCGGTCGAGCACGGCCACCGCATTGATCTGCTCGCCCAGTGGCACAATGGACACCGTGCCGTCGGCGCCGACGGTCAGCGAGCTGAAGGGGGGCAGTGCTATGGGCCCGCGCTCACCGAGTACCGGCTGCCCCGCGCCGTTGAGCAATTGACCGAACGCGTCCACCCGCAGGTCACCGCGCCGGGTGAGCGCCTCGGTGCCATCCGGTGCCTGTACCGCCATCCAGCCCTCGCCGACAATGGCCACGTCCAGGTCACGCCCGGTTTGCTCGAGGCTGCCCGGTGCCAGGTCCGTACCCTTGCGCTTCTCGATGGTGTACACGCGGCTGTCGGCGCCCACACCGTCGAGGTAGCGGCTTTCCGCACTCACCATGTCGGCCTTGAAGCCGGGCGTTGAGGCATTGGCCAGGTTGTGGCTGTTGGCGGCTTGCGCCAGCATCATTTCCTGGGCGCCGGAGGCGGCGATGTAGACGAAATGGTCCATCAGTCAGGCTCGGCGTGGCTTAACGCAGGTTGATCACGGTCTGGGTGACCGCGTCTTCCGCCTGAATCACCTGCGCATTGGCCTGGAAGTTGCGCTGGGCAATGATCAGGTCCACCAGCTGCGCGGTAATTTCCACGTTGGATTCCTCCAGCGCCGCCGACTGGATTACCCCGAGCCCGGAGGTACCCGGTGCTCCCACATTCGAGGGCCCGGAAGCGAAAGTTTCCACCCAGTTGGTGTCGCCAATGGGCTGCAGGCCGTTGGGGTTATTGAAGTTGGCCAGGGCAATCTGCGCGAGTGCGCGCGACTCGCCGTTGGTAAAGCGGGCAAAAGCGATACCCGTGGAGTCAATCTCCAGCCCCCGCAGCTGGCCGGCGGAGAAGCCGTCCTGAACCACGCTGCTCACCGCGAATGGCGTACCGAACTGCGTGGTATCAGAGAGCGATACGGTGATGTCCTGCGGGTCGGCACCCGTGCCCACGCCCGCCGAGTTCAGCGGCTGCCAGCCGGTGATACTCACCTCGACCGGCAGGGTCAGTGGGTCGAACTGACCATTGGACTGGAAGGTCAGTGTATCCGGGCCGGACGTGGTCACCCCGTCGACCAAAGAATGAACCTCCCACTCGTTGGGTGTGGCGGTCTTGACGAAGTAGAGGCTCAGTACATGCGGGTTACCCAGGCCATCGTACACCGTGGTTGACGTGGTGGCGTTGAAAGAGCTGGGATCCGGTGCGGTTGGTGGCGCGGCAAAAGCATCAAACGGGCCACCAAAGGGCACTGTAGGTGGCACTTCGCGCGAATCCAGGTTGGAGGTGAGGTCCACCAGCCCGGTCGGGTTCGGGTCCAGCAGAGAGGTGTCGATCTGAATGTCACCCAACTGGCCGGTCACGTCGCCCGCGGCGTTCACCTGAAAGCCCTGCAGGCGCGAGCCCGCATTGCTCACCACGAAGCCCTCGCGATCCACTTTGAAGTTACCCGCACGGGTGTACTGCAGCGCGCCGTCCACACTCAACTGGTAGAAACCGCCGCCGCTGATGGCCAGATCCAGGGCGTTATCGGTGAAGCTGATGTTGCCCTGGCCGAACTCCTGTGTCACCGCCGACAGGCTCACGCCCTTGCCGATGGCATTGCCCCCGGCGCCGAGCAGGCTGGTGGCAAAGACGTCCGCGAATTCCGCACGGGATGTCTTGTAGCCCACCGTTGAGGCATTGGCGATGTTGTTACTGATGACATTGAGGTCTGCACTTGCAGCGTTAATGCCCGAAATTGCTGTATCAAAGGCCATTGTCTCTCTCCTGGCTCAACACACTGTCTGGCGCGCACCCCACCGGGTGCACACCGTTATAAAATGCTCTTGACCGCGCTCATGCCCACGGTTTGGCCATTGCCCAGATTAAGGGCAACATCGCCGGAACCGGCGGCAATCGCCACGGACTCCACGCGCTGGTGGGCGTACACCGGCACGGTGGTAGACACACCACCTATCAGCGCCTCCACGGAGACGCGATACTGGCCCGCCTCCAACTGCTCGCCACTGCCATCGCGGCCATCCCACTGCACCCGAAAGTCGGAATCCACACCGGGCGGCAGAGCGGCGCTGTATACCAGCCGACCACTCATATCCTGCACAAACAGCGTTGCGGCTGTGGCACTGCCGTCGAAGGCGACCGTGGCGTCGAGAGCCAGGGCTGGCTCGGCATCTTCGCCTTCACCGCTTGCGGCGACTTCCCGCAACAGGCCCACATTGCCTTCCGTCACCACATCGCGGCCCACCAGGTTGGCCGCCTGCAAAGCCTGGCTGCCAGTCATAGCCGATGCCAGACCACCGAAACCGCTGTTCAGGTCCTGAATGCCGGATACGGTGCCAAACTGCGCCAGCTGGCCCATGAAATCCATGTTGTCCAGCGGCTTGGTCGGATCCTGGTTCTTCAGCTGAGCCACCATCAGCGTGAGGAATTCCTCGGAGCCCATATCCTCGACCGAGCTGCTCTGGCGCTGGGTCGCTTCTGGCTGCGGAAACAGTTCGTTAATGCCGGCAAGCGTGCTCATCTGTGCAATCCTCTGTGATTATCGGCCCAGCGTGATGGTGCGCTGGATCAGTTGCTTGGCCGTGTTCATGGCCTCGATGCTGCTCTGGTAGGAGCGTGAGGCGGAAATCATATTGGCCATTTCATCCACCGGGTTGATATTCGAGCGGTAGATGTAGCCCTCTTCATTGGCCAGCGGGTGCGAAGGCGAGAACTCCTGCCGCGGCGGCAACTGCGACTGGTAGATCTCGGCAACACGCACACCAGCAGCCTCACCATCACTACCGCCAAAGCTGTCCTGCAGCATGGTCTGGAAAACCGGGTAGCGCGCCTGGTAGGCCCCTTCCGGTGTGCTGCTGACCACCTGGGAGTTGGCCAGGTTGCTGGAGATGGTGTTGAGCCGCACGCTTTGTGCTTCAAGCGCCGAGGCGGATACCGCCATGATGTTGAACAGGCTCATGCTTATTCGCCCCGGATTGCGCGCTGGGTGGACTTGATGCGGCTGTCCAGAATGGTCAGGCTGGCCTGGTAGCGGATGGCGTTATCCATGAACTCGGCGTGCTCGCGCTGCGCATCCACGGTGTTGCCGTCCAGTGAGGGCTGGTTCGGCACCCGATACAGCAGGGGCTGGTCCGCGCCGTTCATGCCGCCGTTGGCATCGAGATGGCGGGCATGGGTGCGGCGCAGCCCGCCTGTCGTTGCCGCCTGCATGGCCGCGGCAAAATCGATGTCACGGGCCTTATAGCCAGGCGTATCCTGGTTTGCCAGGTTCGCCGCAATCAGCTCCAGCCGCTGTGAGCGCAGGGCCATCGCCTGCCCACTCACGCCAAATACCCGGTCGGTAAAACTCATGCTCAATTGCTCCTCTGTGCCCTGTGCGTACTACATGTGCAGGAGATACCTATCAGGAACCGTGCCAACTGATAAATAGCCAACAAAAACAATATGTTATGGTATTTCCCGAGCGTCACTGAAGCGGTTCCGACAGCCCCCTTGCCGCCTGAGCGGCAAGAATTGCCGCCCTCCGCGTTCCGCGTGTCGCCGCCAGCAAGTGGCATGGTTCCTGCTTTGAATCTCACCGACCGTACTTTTCGGAGACATCATGTCAATTTTCCGGCGCGCCACTGCGTTTCTTCTGCTTGCAGCCATGGCCATGCCCGCCCTGCTCGGCAACGCCGCTGCGCGTGCCGAAACCCTGCACCCACTCGAAGACGTCGTGGCGGCTGCCACCCGCGCGGCCACCGATGCCGCCCAGGCACAGGGCTACCGCGACCTGGAAATCACCGCGCGGCCGCTGGACTCACGCCTGCGACTGCAGGCCTGCAGCGAGCCACTGGAAACGTTCAGTAGCCCCAACGCCAGCGTGCTGGGCCCGGTAAGTGTGGGCGTGCGCTGCGCCCAGCCCAGCGCCTGGACCCTGTATGTGCGCCTGGACGTCAGCACCCGCGCCACACTGCCGGTACTCACCGACAACCTGCCCCGCGGCACGGTGATTAGCGAGCGCGACCTCACCCTGGTGGAACGCACCATCACCAACGCCACCGACGCCGTGATACTGGACCCGCAACAGGCGATCGGCCTCGAATTGGTCCGCCCGGCAAGCGCCGGCTCCACCCTGCGGCACAGCCAGTTGCGACCGCCCCAGTTGATCGCCCGGGGGCAGACGGTGACGCTGATCGCCGGCAGTGAGGGCCTGCAAGTGACCATGCAGGGCCGCGCCATGGCCAACGCCGCCGCGGGAGACCGCCTGCTGGTCACCAATCTGGCGTCCGGCCGGCGAGTGGAAGGCATCGTCAGCGCCGATGGCAGCGTGCACATCCCGTGAGCGCGACGAGATCACGCTTGTGCTAAACTTTTCCGCGCTGCTGCCGCTATACCTATCAAGGCACCCGCGAGTGCCCGCCATTCACTGACTGTGTGACACTGCCATGGACCCAATCGACAACAATGCCAACATCAAACCGTCGCGCGCCGGCGGTGATGCGCGCACGGGCGGCGTGGAACAGGCTGGACGCAGCGGTGCTACCAGCAGCAAGCCCGTTGTTGAAGCCGACGCGGTGACCATCACACGCATGGCATCAGACATGCTGCAGCTGGAAAACCAGTTGGCCGACGTGCCCGATGCCAACATGGAACGCGTGGAACAACTGCGCGCCGCCATCAGCGACGGCAGCTACAAAGTCGACCTGGAGCGCATCGTGAACAACCTGCTACAGGCCGAGCAGGACCTGTCCTGACCGTGACCGCCGGTGAACACCTTGCGCAGGCGCTGCGCGCCGAAATCACCGCGCTGGAAAACGTACTCACCCACCTTGAAGCCGAGCAGCAGGCGCTGCGCGGCGCCGATGCGCAACAGATAGAAAGCGCCGCCCGGGCAAAGGATGCGGCAATCCACGCGCTTTCCAGTCTGCAGCAGCAACGGCCCACTGCGGCAGCCGAGTCGGCTGAGGGCTCTTCACCAGGCCGCGCTGAGGGCTCTCTCTCGCGCCAGATTGCCGGGCTCGACAACAGTGCGGAAAACCGCGGCCTGCAGGCGCGCCTGATTGCACTTGGCGAGCAGTGCACCGAGCTGAACGCGGCCAACGGCCTGCTGATAGACCGGCTGGCAGAGCATACCCGCAGTGCCCTGCGCGTATTACGCCAGCAAGACGGCGATCCGCGGTTGTACTCGGGGACCGGCGGGGCAGACAGCACCAGAGACAGTCAAAGCCTGGGTAAAGCCTGAGCCGAACAGCCCAAAAACGTCAATTATTTGACTGCCTGACCGGCACCTTCTTGCCGGCCGCCACGTAAACAGCGCTCTATGGCGTGTCACTGCCTGCATTTTATTCGCCGAAAAAACGCCAAATTGACCGAAAAGTACGTAACTCCCCGTAAAATCCGATAAATAGTTATTGGCACGGCATTTGCTTATACCTGCTCGATGGACCTTCACTCGAGCATTGACGCCATGACCGACAGATCGCCGTTCACCCTTGTCAGCGACCGCGCCGCCAACCTGGCGACGTCTCCCGCCACGCCTATGGCCGCGCCGATGGCGGACATCGAGGCCGCCGAACAGATGCTGGGACTGTTCGATACCCTGATCGGCGAAGCAGACCAGAAAGTCTTGCTGGAGCGCTTTCACCGCTGGGCCAGCCGCTGCGGGCTCGCCGACAGCCTGGGGTTCACCGCCGCTGGCAATCAGCAAGAGCTCATGTTCGGTGAGCAGCGCCACCACCGCGCGCTCTACCAACTGGCTATTGACGGCAAAACACTCGGCGCAGTGACCCTGTCACGTCGCCGGCGCTTCAGCGAAGCCGAATTAACGCTGCTGGAGCGCGCCCTCGGCGGCCTGGCGCGCGCAGTACGCCTTGCGCAGCAGCTGGCCCACGCCCAGGATACGGCCCTGCACGATGGGCTCACCGGGCTGTTGAACCGCCGGGCAATGGACGAGCGCCTGAGCCACGAGCTCCTGTTGGCCAAGCGCCATGGCAGCGCGCTGTCGTTGATGATTATCGACATCGACCACTTCAAGGACATCAACGACCAGCTTGGTCACCTCGTGGGTGACGAAGTGCTGTGTCGCCTGGCCGAGTCGTTTCGCGGCTGTGTGCGCGAATCAGACCTCCTGTTTCGCCTCGGCGGAGACGAGTTCGCCATCCTGCTGCCACGTACAGGGCTCAGCGGTGCAGCAGACGTAGCACGTAAAATACGCGAGACGGTAGAGCACGTCACCGTGGGGCTCTCCACCCGCGCCGGCGGGGTGCTGCCGCGCGTGAGTATCGGCGTGGCCGACCTGCTCCCCGGTGATGACGACAAAGCATTGATGCAGCGCGCTGACACACACCTGTACCACGCGAAGGCACAGGGCCGGGGGCGGGTATGTATCAGCGTCTAGCGCGGCGCCGCAATGCCCCGGAGGCCCCGTCCACGAACGGCAACCTTTGGTTACGCAGCGACCTGCGCCGCCCTGCCCCCGCAGGTAAACCCGCACGCTCGCTGCGGCGCCCCGCAACCGGCAGCGCTGCACGACCCGCCGTGCGCAGCTGGATGACTTGGACGCTGTTCGGTGCGTTGCTGGTGACAACCGCGGCGGCAGGCCACGGTTTTCTGGCCACGGAATCCAAAGCGCCACCGGTAGCAGAGCCGTCCCACCCGATAGTGGCGGCCACTGAGCCACCCATACACACCAAGGTGCCGGCGCCGCGCGGCGCGCCCGCGAGCACCCTGCCCGCTCTGTACGCGCTGGAAGACACACAGCAACAGCTGATCACGCAGGTAGAGGCGATTCAGGCATCCAACCGGGCATTACTCAGCCGCCTGGAACACCTGCAAGCCGCGATGGCCCCTGACGCCAGTGTGGCCTTGGCCGACTAGCCCCGCTCGCTGCGCCCAACCCACAGCCGTGCCAGGCCGTAGCGGGCCTCCAGCGTTGCGGCAATACCACGCGCCTGCTGCTGAGATTCCAGCCCAGTAACCCGTACCCGAAACAGATCCTGTCCGGACACCGTGGCCGGCTGAATCACCACGCGGCCCGCAACCGCATTGCCGCCGTCGCGCTCAAGTCGCTGTGCCCAACGCTCGGCGATAGCGCGCTGCACATAAGAACCGAAATTGACAAACCACGCGCCGCCTGACTCCGCAGCCGGGGTGGCCTCATCGAGCCCCTGCGGCGGCGCGGACACCTCGGGTTCAGTACGGACCGGTTCGCGTGTGACGCCAGCATCTGCAGTATTTGCAGCCTCCGCAGTATCCGCACTCGCCGAACTTCCCACCACGGACCCGCGCTGTGCCAGCCCCGCCTCAAGCTGCTCGATCATCGCGGATAACTCGCGATTTTCATCGCGCAGCTGCTCAAGGTCGCGCTCCAATCTGGCGTTGCCATCCGCCACAACACGGGCAAGTCGCTCCTGCAACAGCAGATCCTCTCGCGACACCACATCTGCCCGGCGTTGCTCCAAGACGATGAATTCCGCACGCAGCGCCTCGCGCTGCTGCACCAGATAACCGTAGACCAGCCCCCCTATCACCAGCGTTGACGCAAACAGTGCCCAGGATAGCTTTTGGCCCGCAGTCACACGAGGCTCTGAGGGCGTAACCGCAACCGGCTCCTGCCAGGACGTTGGTTCAAGCTCTAAATCAGGCTCTGGCTCTGGCTCTGGCTCTGGCTCTGGCTCTGGCTC
>CERO01013740.1_pt1 | contig 82160 bp, 60 predicted proteins | sample 530851 | NCBI WGS metagenome assembly CERO01 (sample SAMEA2621033, study PRJEB7988) | marine metagenome | biome: marine biome (ENVO:00000447); feature: surface water layer (ENVO:00002042); material: "saline water (ENVO:00002010), including plankton (ENVO:xxxxxxxx)" | depth 5 m
GTTTGCAGCAGCCACGCTATACCCGCTTGGCGCTCGCGTTGGCGGCAGCCGCACTGGTCGCCGCGCTGCTCACCCAAACCCGCAGTAACCTGCTGGCACTGCCCCTGCTGCTGGCCGTGTTACTGCCGTTGATGGGCGCGCGTCAGCGCGTGCTTGCCGTACTCGCGGGGCTGGCCTTCCTGGCGCTGACCGTCGCCGGCAATGACCGCTTTCTGGAAACCGTTACCAGCCTGCAGGCGGGTGAATTCGATGTGCAGACCGCCTCGCGGCTGGCTATCTGGCAGATTGCCTGGGGTGAGTTTGTGGGCCACCCGTGGCTCGGTGGAGGGCTGAATGCTTACCACGATGCGGTACAGACGGCGGCTGTGGCGGGCACGTTGCCGCAACCCGATTTCGTGCTGGACTGCTGCACCAGTCATGCGCACAACGATTTGCTGCAAAGTCTTGCCACCCGCGGCCTGCTCGGGGGATTGAGCTGGTTGCTGTTGCTGGTGATACCGGCAACGGTATTTGCACGCCATCTGCGCGCACCGGAGCCGGCGGTCGCCTTTGTGGCCTCAGTGGGCGTGTTGCTGCCGGTTGGCTACGCAGCGTTTGGCCTGACCGAGGCTGTGTTTTCCCGCAGCCTGTTTATCACGTTCTATCTGCTGACGCTGGCTGCCTGTGGTGCGGCGCTGGTGACAGAACTGCGGCTTGCCTGCAAGCGGCAGCGCAGCGTGCGCGTGTCGGTGATCGTTATCACCAAGAATGAGGAAGAACATATCGGCGCCTGCCTCGCATCGGTGGCGGGTGTGGCGGATGAGATTATCGTGCTCGATAGTGGCAGCGGCGACGCCACCGTGGCCATTGCGCGTGAGCATACAAGCCACGTTATCGAGACCGACTGGCCCGGCTTCGGCATACAGAAACAACGTGCGCTGGAGCGTACCAGCGGCGACTGGGTGTTGTCGATTGATGCTGACGAGCGCCTGACCCCAGGGCTGGTGGCCGAAATCAATCACGTGCTGGCGGCGCCAACTGCTGATGCCTACTGCTTGCCCTGGGCGGTGACCATCTACGGTACCCGGCTGGATTTCGGCCGCAGTGGTCGCGCGCCGCTGCGGCTGTTCCGGCGCGCAGGGGTACGCTTTTCCGACGCCCTGGTGCACGAGAAGATCCTGCTGCCGGAGGGTCGCCGTGTGCGCACCCTGCGTGGACGACTGTTGCACTTTACACACCGGGATTTCGGCCACGCCCTGCAGAAGGGTGCGCAGTACGCCTGGCTAGGGGCGCAGGAGAAACACCGTCAGGGCAAGCGCGTGCGCTCCCTGCTGTACCCATCGGCTCGGGGCGTACTGACCTTTGTCCACGTGTACCTGTTGCGGCTGGGCTTTCTCGATGGGCAGGTGGGCTTTCTGTCTGCAGTGCTCTACGCCCAGGTGAGCTTTAACAAATACGCCGGTCTCTGGACGCGGAATCGCCCGCGCTACGGTGCTGACTGAGCGGTCACCGCCAGGGCTTTGCGCAAGCGACGCCGCATCTTCAATTTCCGCAACAGGTTCAGGGGCTTCGCTCTGGGGGTGGGCCCGGCGGCCAGCACTTCGTCCACGGCGTCCAGCACCCGCGCGCTGGAATGTCCGTCGCGGAAGGGGTGTAGTTCCTCGCACAGAGCACGAGCAGATTCCAGTAGTGCAGGCGGCCTTTCCAGCGCCTGTGCCAGCGCCGGTTCCACCGCTTCCACGTCCTGTACATCCAACAGGTAGGGCCCCGCCATGCGGCTGCGGTAGGTGACCACAGGCCGGTCGAGGAACATGAACTCGAACATGATGGATGAGGTGTCGCAGAGCATGACGTCGGCCTCGGGCAGCAGCGGCAGCAAATCTGCATTGCTTTCCACGAAGCGCAGGTTGGGCCCGCTCATGTCACGGTAGCGTTGGACGATCTCTGCGTTCATTTTCGGGTGCAGGGTGACGATGAAGCGCCATTTGCCGGTTGTTGCCAACCTTCCGATAACCCCCGCCAGTGCCGGTGCGGAGGTGATATTGCGACTGAAAGTGGAGGCGAAGAACACCACCGGGGGCTCATCCGTGGCGCGTAGGCGCTGTCCGGCGGGTGCGCCCGCGCTGAACAGGGGGTCCAGCTTGGGCCAGCCGGTGCGGCTCACACGGAAGTGACCGTGCTCGGCGGCCAGCGCGGAAAACTTCGCGGTGTCGGTGGCGGCGTGGGTGCAGTAGAGGTCAAACCAGCCGCGGATCGTGTAGTGATCGCTGGCGTCTTCCGTGGCGTGCCCACGCTTGTTGCGCGCAAGGCCGTGAAAAACCTCCACCTTGATGCCGGGGAGAAAGTGCGGCACCCAGTCGCCCGGCACAAAGGTGGCCACCGCAGGATAGGCACGCGCCTCATCGACTGTGCACAGCAGGTGTTCATCGGGTTGCAGCGGCGCGCTACTGCACCCGGCAACGAACCAGGCAACCCGGCCTCCGCGGCGGCGGATTTCGGCTTGCAGCGGGCGCAGGATGGAATAGGCGTAGGGTTGGTTGACGAAGAACAGGTAGTGGCGCATGCGGCCCCGGGGCTCCGGCTGGTGGAGCGGGCAGTTTAGCACAGGGCCTCAGGGGGCTTGGCGATACGGGTCCGGCTGGCCGGGTGGGCGGTGGCGAAAGCGTTTGTATTCCCACTGGTATTGGGCAGGCGCCTCGCGTACACAGGCCTCCACGGAACGGTTGAGCGCTCCGGTTGCCACAACGGGGTCCGGGTCGGCAATGCCGTCCTCACAGCGTCGCACCACCAGCCGGAAACCGCGGCTGCCAGGCAGACGTTGGCACCAGGTCATCAGAGGCACGGCCGCAGACTTCTGCAGCAGTTTGCTCACCAGTGTCATGGTGCGCACGTCCATGCCGAAGAAGGGAGCATAGGCACTGCCGGCAGCGCGCGGGCTCTGGTCGGGCAGAATGCCCGAGACCTCTCCCTCGCGCAGCAGGCTGATCAGGCGCGCCAGGCCGCGGCGGTCTCCCGGTACCAGCTCCGAGCCGTGTCGACTGCGACTCGCTGTCATGTAGGCTTCAAATCCCGGCAGTGACGGGGGACTATAGAGCGCAGCCATCCGGTAGCGCGAAGAAAAATACAGGCCGCAAAGCTCCCAGTTGCCCAGGTGCGGCGCGAGCAGGAGTAAGCCCTTGCCGCTCGCTCGTGCCTCTGTGAGCAGCTCTTCGCCCTCGATTTCCTGCACCAGGCCCAGGCAACGCTCTACCGGCCACTCCCAGATCAGCGGAATTTCCATCGCTACGCGGCCCGTGTGTTCCAGGCTTTCACGCACCAGCAGTTTGCGCTCACGCTCGCCAAGCTCCGGGTAGGCAATGGCCAGATTGATTTGCGTCACGCGGTTGGAACGATTGGGGAGGCGCCCCATCAGGCCACCCAACAGGGCGCCGATACGCTGTGCCGTGGCCAGGTTCAGTTTGCCCACCAGCCGGATCAGGCCAATCAGTAGACGTGCGCGTGTCAATGCCATGTGTCGAGTGCCCAAACGGTGCCTGCGGAGGTAAACGCTATCACCCTGGGCGCAGGCATGCTATGCATCCTTGCGGTAGAGGTCGGGGTCCTGCGGACCGGGGCGTGTCTTGAAGCGCCGGTGCATCCACAGGTATTGTTCGGGGTGGCGGCGCACTTCCTGTTCGATGGTGGCATTGATCAGCGCGGCATCAGCGATGTCATCCCCCGTGGGAAAGTTCTCCAGTGGTGGGTGAAAGTAGATATCGTAGCCGACGGTATCCGTGCGACGAAAGTGACTGAAGGGCAGCACCGCACAGCCGCTGCGCTCCACGATACGCGAGGTCGCCGTGATCGATGCCGCTTCAACGCCGAAGAAGGGGGCAAATACGATGCCCTTGCGGCCGTAGTCCTGATCAGTGGCATACCAGATCGTGCGATTCTCGCGCAGCCGGCGAAGCAGGCCGCGCAGGTCCTTTGCCGAAAGGGCAACACCATAGTGCCGCTCGCGCGCCCGCGTCATCACCGCATTGAGCAGTGCATTGTTGTGGTCGCGCTGCATGACATCGGCCTGGACAAACTGGGTGGCCAGCGTGCCGCACAAATCCAGCGAACTGTAGTGCCCGCCAAGCGCCAGGATACCCTTCCCTTTTTCCAACGCGCGGGTCACATGCTCAAGGCCGTGCACACGCGTGACAGGCAGGAAGGCGGCAGGGTTGCGGAACCAGGCGAGGCCGATTTCCAGAATGCCGATGCCGTTGGAATGGAACGCGCGGCGCGCAAGACTCACCTGCTCTGCGCGGCTGAGTTCGGGAAAACACAGCGCAATGTTGACCTCGGCAATATGCCTGCGCCGGGGCAGAGTGCGGTAGGCCAACTCGCCGACGCCTTTGCCCAGCCACCATTGCACGCGCAGGGGAAAGCGCGCCAGCAGCCACATCAAGCCAATCAGCAGCCAGGTTGGCCACCACTTCAGGTGCAGATAACTGCGATACTGCGTATCACGGGTGCGGTGCCGTGTCGTGCTCACGTGGCGGCATACTCTGTACGAAATCGGGGCTCAAGTTTAGCAGCCCTGCGGGGACAGGCGGGAATAGTTCCACAGCAGGTGGCCCGGGCTTTGGGTAGAATGTGCGCTGAGCCTGTTTTTGGAATCGCCATGCTGCGTGCGTTGTACTCTTTCGTGTTCCGCCTCGCACTGCCCTTCGTGCTGTTGCAGCTGTGGTGGAGTGGTCGAGGCAGTGCCGGGCTTCATGGCAACTGGCGCGAGCGCCTCGGGTGGGTGTCGCCAGCTCCGGTGCCTGTGGTCTGGGTGCACGCGGTGTCGGTGGGTGAAACCATCGCCGCGGCGCCGTTGGTGAACGCGCTGCTGCAGCGTCACCCCGGCTGCCGGATTCTGATGACGGCGATGACCGCCACCGGTTCCGCGCGCGCGCGCGCCCTGTTTGGCGACCGCGTTCAGTACGCCTACTCCCCCTACGATACACCTGGTGCCGTGTCGCGCTTCCTGGACCGGGTGCGTCCTGCGGCATTGGTGATCATGGAAACGGAGCTGTGGCCGAACATGGTCGGGCTCACCGAAGAGCGCGGTATTCCGGTGGTGCTGGTGAATGCGAGGCTGTCGGAGCGCTCGGCGCGGGGCTACCGGCGTATCGCCGGGCTGGTGCACCCGATGGTGGCGCAGCTGGCCTGGATTGCCGCACAGGGCGCTGATGATGCGCGCCGTTTCCGCGCCATTGGCGCCTCGCCCGAGCGTGTATCGGTCACCGGCAGTATCAAGTTTGATGTTGTTGTCGACCAGCGTTTGCGAGCAGCGGCACTGCGTTTGCGCGCGCAGCTGGGAGAGTCGCGGCCGGTGTGGATTGCCGCGAGCACTCACGATGGAGAAGACGAACAGATTCTTGTCGCCCATCGCCAGGTGTTACAGCACCAGCCGGACGCGCTGTTGATGCTGGTGCCGCGTCATCCGGAGCGTTTCGATGCTGTGGCGCAGCGCGTGCAATCGCAGGGTTTTACCCTCACGCGCCGGTCTGCCGCCTCTATAGCCGCCGCTCAGGTGTACCTCGGCGACACAATGGGGGAGCTGCTTCTACTCTACGGCGCCGCAGACATCGCCTTCGTGGCCGGCTCACTGATTCAGCGCGGCGGACACAACCCGCTGGAGCCGGCGGCCTGGGGGCTGCCGGTGCTGGCGGGACCGCATGTTTTCAACTTCGAGGCAATTTACGCGGCATTGGACGAAGCCGGGGGACTGGTGGCGGTACAGGGGGCCGAAAGCCTCGCCAGTGCGGTGCTTGCGCTGTTAGCCAACGCGGAGCAGCGGCGGCTAACGGGGGCATGTGCAGCGGCCTTGATCGAGGCGAACCGTGGGCCGTTGCAAGCGGTGCTGGAAGGACTGGCGCAACATCTGCCCGTGCTCAGTGACAACCCCAAAAACTGAGGAGGTTAGAGGCTGCCGAGAAGCGCTTCGCGCAGGGCGGGGCGGCTGGTGTCCGGTGAGAGCCAGATGGCGACGAAATGCTCACCAAAATCAGCATCGTCGATAACGCCCAGTTTTTCGCCGTTGAAGTAGAAGGTGCTGCGGTTGGCGGTGTCGATCTCCAGGGCAATTACGTCATTTTTGCCCACGTCCGGCCACAGGGTGGTGAGCTGCTCCAGCCACTGGTCGCGGCGTTCATGGGACAGCTGCAAGTGGTCCCATTCCTCACCGGTCTGCTCTACCAGCGCCTTCGCGGCGAAATCCCGCAGGTACTGGATCTCCAGCCGCAACGGACGCTGGGCGTTCTCGTAGCGCCCGTTTTCGGTATACAACCGTGAATCGTACACCGACCAGAACATCACGTTGAGACGCGCCTCGCCGACCAGTTGCAGGTTTTCCGCCGGCGGCGTCGCGGTTGCCACAGGCGTATTGCTGGCGGCGGTCGACACGGCGAGCGTGCAGGCAAGGCTGAGTAAGAGGCTCGTAGACAGGCGTTTCATGTTGCAGTTACTCCTTGGCCTGAAAGAGACGTTGCTGCAGGTAGTATAGCGTGGGCAGTGCGAGCGACCAGATGGCAGCCATGAGCAACAGGCTCTGCCATAGCGGCCAGCCAAACTCCACCGCACCCAGGCGGCTGCCGGCATAGTAGTTGAATGGGAGCACCAGCGCGCCGGCGGCGGCTGTGAGCCACGGGCGCGTGGCGAAAAACACCAGGCTGCGCCCCAGGGTTGTGGCAAACGCCAGCCACAGGCAGCAAAGCCACAAAGGTAGGAAGGCCCCACCGGGGAACTGGAAGACACCCAGGGCGCTGAAGCCGGCATCGACGGCCATGCCAATGCCGCCCAGCAGGCCCAGTTGCCCGAGCTCGCGCAGACGCTGTGGTACAAGCGCAAAATGCAGGCCGATCAGCCCGAGGGTGACGGCCAGCAGCGCATCCTGACCCAGCACAGCGCAAAACCAGGTGGTCTGGAACCAGAGGGCGTTGAACCACGCCTTTTCCGTCAATTGGCGGGCAAAAGGCAGCGGAATGGGTGGATTGTCGGCGAGGGGGTTGCTCATGGCGCGATCCCACGTGATCGGTGTGTTGTTACGCCGCCCCCCGGTCGCCGGATCAGTCTGTCGGTCAGTGGCCTGGTTTGGTGCCGTGCACGCCCAGATAGTGCGAACTCAGGGTAGGTGCGGCGTCCAGCGGCTCATTGATCTCGTAGAGACGCTCGTAGCGGGTCTCACGAATGAGCCAGCGGCCATCTTCTTTCACGTAGCGGTCCCAATAGAGTGCCGTGCCGGTGGTGAGCGACTTGTAGTCCAGCTGCCACATGTGGTCCGCCAGGTACCAGATGCCGGTGGCTTCGGTGGCGCTGAGAATCTGGATTTCCGGTTGGTGGCCGTTGTGATGACCAATGGTGCCGGCATTGAAGGCGCCGCCGATGTTGGCCAGATAGTCATCACGACCGTCGACCTTCCACTCGTAGGTGCCACCCTTGAAGTGTACCTCAACATCCCGATGGAACAGTGGGGCGAGTTCTTCCAGGTTGGCGGTGTCGATGCAGCGAAAATAGGTGTGCTTGAGCTGCTTGATGGCTTCGAGGTCCATCAACTGTTGAACATTACGGCGCAGCCCCTCGAGGTCGGTGCCGGTGGCTTCCAGCGGCAACCCTTCCTTGATGCCCATGGTGGTCTTGTTCAGTTTCTGGCGTTCTGTGCTCATGGTTCCCTCCCCGGGTTTATTGTCGTCACGCCGCAGTCTAAGCGGCGCACCGGCAGGGGTCACCACGGCGGAGGCTGAATAGTTGAGCCCTGCGCAGGGTTGTCGTGAACTTGGCATCCAAACAGGTTCAGGCAGCGGCGTATATCCCCGGGAGGCGAGACTTGTCGCTGGCGGCCTCGTTATACTGGTGGCCACGGTCGATCCGAAGCAGTGGTATGACGACACCCCGATGACAGCAAGCGCCGGTAACAAACAGCACAAGCGATCCTCGCAGACCCGCGACACACTGATTGCCACGGCGGAATTGCTCTATGCCAGCCGGGGGATTGATAGTGTGTCACTGAACGAGATCCTGGCCGCCTCCGGGCACAGGAACCGCAGCGCCATGCAGTATCACTTCGGCAACCGCGAGGGGTTGCTGCAGGCGATCATTGATCGTCACTCGCAGCAGGTGTACGCACTGCGCGCTGCCTTCATGGACAGCGTCGACACCACGGCCTGTTCCGGCCCGGCACTCGCCGCCCGCGTGTTTGTACAGCCCATCGCCGATTACATGGATGCCGAAACGGCCGGCATTCACTACGTGAAGATCCTGTCGCAAATGACCGTTCAGAACACCGCATTGATCTATGGCCTTGAAAAGGCACCCATTACGTTGACCATGGACCCCAGGCATCGTCGCATTGCCGCCGATGCGCTCTCTCACCTGGGAAAAGCGGAAGCGAACCGCCGCACCTTTCTGTCTGTGGGCATGGTGTTTCATTCTCTGGCGGATATCTATCGTTTGAAGGACATTGCCAATAAACCCGACGAACTGTCTGACCGTCGCCGGATGGTCGAACAGGTCGTCTGTGCCTTGCAGGCCTACTATGCGGCCCCTGCCTGGCACTAGGTGGGGGTAGCGCAGTGCCCGGTGGGCGGTTCAACAATACACGATACCATCGAGCTATATTAATGCGGCCACATTAAATGTTGCATGGCGGGACGGTTGGACGATACTGTTTTCCCACTGTGACGAAACAGGTGACGCCGCCATGTCAACCATTCCACTGGCACGTATACACGCCCCCAACGACGTCAGGCTCGACACGGTCGAGATGCCGCGACCGGGGCCCGACGATGTCCTCATCCGGGTGGAACGCTGCGGTATCTGCGGCTCCGACCTCACCTATGCAAAGCTGGGCGGAATTCCGGGCACGGTCAGCCCGTTTGCGCTGGGCCATGAATTTGCGGGGGAGATCGTCGAGACCGGGGCCAACGTAACGCACCTGGCGGCAGGTGACCGGGTGGTGGTCAACCCCGAGGCCGCGGCAAACCGCATCGGCAGCTCCGGCCTGCGGGGTGCATTCTCGCCCTATATCGTGTTCGAAAATGCCGCCGCAGACGCGCAAGGCATTCTGCCCCTGCCGGCAGGCCTGGACTACGACCTCGGGGCGCTGGTGGAGCCATTGTCAGTGGGCATGCATGGCGCCAACCAGGGCAAGGTGACGCGTGGCGACAAGGTCGTGATCTTCGGCGCTGGACCGGTGGGGCTGGCGGCCGGTGTGGCGGCCAAATACTTCGGCGCCGAGAGCGTGGTGATCGCCGACCTCTCCGAGCGCCGCCTGGCGGTGGCGCGCGAGTTGGGGCTGCAGACCTTCAGTGCGGGCAGCGAGTCCCTGACTGCGTTTCTACGCCGGACGCATGGCACGGTGACCAACGACCCCCTGCTTGGCGAACAACCGGCCACCGATGTGTTTATCGAGGCAACGGGGGTTGGCGCGGTCTTCACTGAACTCTGCGAGAGCGCGCGCAAAGGCGCCCGTATCGTCGTGGTGGGTGTGCATTTCCAGTCGGTTGAGCTCAACATGATCAATCTGTTGATGAAGGAGCTGGTGATCACGGCGGCCACGCAATATCCAGTCGAGTTCCCTCAGGTACTGGACATGCTGCAATCGGGGGCAGTGGATGTGCGCCCGATGATCAGCCATCACTTTCCCCTGTCGCAGTTTGTCAGCGCCTTTGCCCAGGCGCAGAAACCGGGTGAAGCGATCAAGGTTATTGTGGACTGCCAGAAATAACGACAAGCAGGGTTAGCTGCCCGACGAGGTTACCAGCATGCGTACACCCATCTACAAAACACGCCGCGTAGCGCCTGCCGCGGCAGAATTCGACCAGAACCACCGGCGGGTCAATGACTTTATCGTCATGTCCGAAGGGGCGTCGAACGTTTACCTGATTGAAACCCCCGAAGGTGCCATTCTGGTCAACAGCGGTATGGGCTTCGAGGCGCCCGTGCACCTGCACAACCTGCAGTCGCTATCGAACTTCACCGACGTGAAATACCTGATAACAACTCAGGGCCACGTGGACCATGTGGGGGGCGTGCAGTTCTTTCGCGACCGCCATCCCGGATTGAAGTACATCGCGCAAGCGGGCAACGAGGAGCACCAGCAATATGACCAGCGGCTGGGCGCGTTCCGCAATGCGCGTTCTGCGTTCCGCTTTCAGGATGACTTCATGGGCGTTTTCCAACGCTATGCGCAGGCCGGCTACACCGATATCAATGCCCAGGATCGCCCCACGCCGGATCTGGTTTTCGACAGCCGCCACACCTTCTCCCTTGGCGGCCTGGAGGTCGAGTTGATAGCGGCGAAAGGTGCCGAGACCAACGATTCCCTTGTGGTATGGCTCCCGCAACACGGTATCGTATTGACCGGCAACCTGTTCGGCTGCCCATTCGGTCATTTTCCCAACCTGGTGACTATCCGCGGCGATCGCTACCGGGATGCACTGACCTGCGCTGCGGCCGCACAGACTGTGCGCGACCTCAATGCCAGTTTGCTGCTGTACGGTCACCACGAACCCGTTGTCGGCGCAGAAGTCATTCGCGAGGAAATCGAGGCCTATCGAAACGCGTTGGTCTACGTGCACGACCGGGTTGTTGAGGGCATGAACGCGGGCAAGGACCTGCACACGCTGCAAGCGGAAATCGAACTGCCCGCTGCATACGAGGTAGGGCAGGGCTATGGCACGGTGTGCTGGAGTGTGCGCGCCATCTGGGAAAACTATGCGGGCTGGTTCAAGCATGACTCCACCACCGAGTTGTATGCCGTGCCGCAAAAGAGCATCCACAGTGACCTGGTGGAGCTGGCGGGCGCGGACGCTTTGTTGCAGCGCGCCCGCGACAAGCATGCACAGGGTGAACCCGAGGCAGCACTGCACCTTCTCGATATCCTGCTCAACCATGATGCCGCCAATGAAGATGCGCGCACACTGGCGGTAGCGGTACACGAGGGCTTGTTGGCAGACGCCAGGCAGTTTGCCCACACCGGGAACTTCTGGCTCGAGGGCTGGCTGGAAAACCGGATCAAGACCCTCAGGGGTACACACACCCCCGCGCTGCACTTCAAGTAGGCCGCGCGCTAGTCTGAAAAGGAGTCGAAGCAATTGGCTGATATCATTATTGATGACCTCGCGCACCCCGTTCTCACCGCGGCACAGCGTGCAGCGGTCGAACACACACGCTCCATGCAGGTGGACCTCACCCCGGACTCTATCATGGCGGAAGCCGAGGCCAAGACAGGATTGCAGGACTGGGGCGCGATGGACTTCCTCGAGCGCCTGCAATTGCTCTGCGATGAATGGGATAGCGATGACGGGCTGACCAACATTGGGCGCTTAAGCCTACGTGCCAAACTGCTGCAGCATGCAACGAGCCGACTGTTGATCCACGATACCTTCAAGCGACATCCGGAAATCCATGCTATCCAGATCAAAGAACCGATTATCGTCGTCGGCCTGCCGCGCTCCGGCACGACGCACCTGCTGAACCTGATGGCGGCCGATCCGCGCCTGCGCGCCCTGCCGCTTTGGGAATCCTATGAGCCGGTGCCGCTGCCGAGTGAGGCGGGCAGCACTGCCGCTGTTGATCCACGTTATCAGCGCTGTGAAGAGGCCTGGCAGAACATGCAGCTGATGACGCCTCACATCGCTGCCATGCATCCGATGAACCCCGATCATATCCACGAGGAACTGGAGCTGATGGGGCCGAATTTCGCGTCCTACAATTATGAGTGGCTGAGTCTTTCCCCGCGCTGGCGCGACCATTACTACCAGGAGGACCAGACACCGCACTACGAGTACATGCGCGATGTGCTGAAGCTGCTCACCTGGCAGCAACGCGATACTGCGCGGCCAACACGCTGGGTGCTGAAATGCCCCCAGCACCTGGAGCAGCTGCCCGTGTTGCGCAAGGTCTTTCCCGACGCCACTGTGGCGGTTACGCACCGGGATCCGGTGGACGTGATTCAATCCTCGGTCACCATGCAGGCCTATGGGCAGCGCATGAGCCGCAAAACTGTTATGACGACGGAGTTGCTGGATTACTGGAGCGACCGGGTGGAGCATCTGCTGCGCGCCTGCGTGCGCGACCGCGCTGCCTATCCCCCGGCGCAGTCCATCGATGTGCCTTTTCGCCAGCTTATCCGTGACGACGTGGGCATGGTCGAGCGCATTTACCAGAAGGCCGGGCTGGCAATGACCGATACCGCGCGCACCGCGCTTTCAACCTTTGCCACTGAGCACCAGTCGGACTATGGCCGTGTGCGTTACGACCTCAAGGGCCAGTTCGGTATCAGCCCTGATGAGCTGCGAGAGCGTTTTGATTTTTACTTTGATGCCTTTCCCTTTTTGCGCAAGGAAGACTGAGCCGATGCAAAATTCAGTGACATACAACTACGCGGGCGCTCGCGTGCTCGTGACCGGCGGCACCAGCGGCATCGGTTACGGCATCGCGCAGGCGTTTGCCGAGGCCGGTGCCACGGTTATGATCACCGGAACCCGGTCAGGCCCACAGGACTACAAGGACATCGACCTTGCTGCCTTCGAGTATCGGCAATTGCGGCTCCAGGACACCGACGCGATACTGGCATTGGCGGCGAGCCTCGACGGTCTGGATATTCTGGTCAATAATGCTGGAGCCAGCATGCCCGCGGGCGATGAATGGACGCATGAAGGCTTCGAGGAGTCGGTGCGCGTCAACCTGCTGTCTGCCTTTCACATGGCGCGGGCCTGTCTCGATCACCTGAGCAACAGCACCCTGAGTGGCGGTGCCAGTGTTATCGGTATTGCCTCGCTCACCTCTTTCTTTGCCAATGAAATGGTGCCGGGCTATGGGGCGGCGAAGGCCGGTATCGTCCAGATGGCGAAATCCATGGGACTGACCTGGGCGCGCCATGGCATACGCGCCAATGCCATTGCGGCCGGGCTTACTGACACGCGCATGACCGGTTTCATGAAGGATATTCCCGAGATGAACCAGCCGATCATTGACCGCACGCCCCTGCAGCGCTGGGGTCAGCCGGCGGATATCGCCGGGGCTGCGTTGTATCTGTGCAGTGACCAGGCGAGCTTCGTCACCGGACAGACCCTGATCGTCGATGGCGGCTACACCCTCGGGGTGTAATCGCGATGGTGACGCCAGTGTGGCTGGCCGAGTTTTGGCTGGCTGCGCTAGCTGCTGGCTGAGAGGTTCAGTCCGCTACGCCACGCCGTAGTGCGCTGCGGTTTCGTCCAGCGCTTGCAGCAGCTTCGCCACCAATGTGTCGATCTCTTCCCGGCTGCTGACCAAGGGCGGTGCCATGATCATGGCGTCACCGGTCTGGCGCACCATCAGCCCGTTGCTGTTGGCGCGGTCGCGACAGTGCACTGCGGCCTGGCTGTCGGGAGCCAGGCGAGCCCGGGTGTTCTTGTCGCGCACCAGTTCCACCGCAGCAAACATGCCCCGGCCGCGCACCTCGCCTACGATGGGGTGGTCTTGCAGGGCGTGCAGCTGGCTCTGGAAGTGCGGAGCGATCTGCTCTGCGGCAGTATGGATGATGTTGGTCTCGCGCAACGTATGCAGGGTGGCCAGGCCTGCGGCACAGGAGGCCGGGTGCCCGGAGTAAGTGAGCCCGTGGGTGAACTCGCCGCCGTGGGCCAGCAGCACATCGGCGATCTGGTCGCTGATCATCACGCCGCCAAGGGGAATGTAGCCATTGGTGATGGCCTTGGCGAAGGTCATCAGCTGCGGGCGAATGCCGTAGGTATCACTGCCAAACCACTGCCCGGTGCGACCAAAGCCGCAGATGACTTCGTCCGCAATGAGCAGAATATCGCGTTCGTCGCAGATCCGCTGGATCTCGGGCCAGTAGGTGTCCGGGGGCACGATCACGCCGCCGGCGCCCTGTATCGGTTCGGCGATGAAGGCGGCGACCTTGTCCTCGCCCAGCTCGTCGATCTTGGCTTCCAGCTCCCGGGCCACCTTGATGCCGAATTCGTCCGGCGACAGGTCACCCCCCTCGGCGAACCAGTGGGGCTGGTTGATATGGTGCACGTAATTCAGGCCCCACACCTGCTGGTGCATGGGGTTCATGCCGCCCAGGGAGCCGGCGGCAATAGTGGAGCCGTGGTAGGCGTTTCTGCGACTGATGAAGTGCTTTTTGTCGGGTTTGCCCAGCAGGTCGTAGTAGCGGTGTACCAGGCGGATGTTAGTGTCGTTGGCTTCCGAACCGGAGTTGGTGAAGAAGACGTGGTTGAAGCGCTCGGGCGTGATCTCGACCAGCGCCCTGGCCAGCTCGACAGCGGGCTGGTTGGAACAGCGGAAAAAGTTGTTGTAGAAGGGCAGCTCCTGTAACTGCCTGTAAATGGCCTCGACGATCTGGTGCTGGCTGTAGCCAAGGTTGCAGCACCAGAGGCCGGACATGCCGTCGAGCAACTTGTTACCGTCGGTATCGTAGATATAAATGTGCTCTGCGCGGTTCACGATCCGGCCGCCGCTGGCCGCGTAGTCGCGCAGATCAGTAAACGGATGGAAGTGATGTGAGCGGTCGAGTTCTTTGAGATTGATAGCGTCGTTGTGCATGCCAGCGGTCCTGTGTTTCTGCGTGGGCCCGGTGTAGCCGCGCAGGTGCAGAGCGTAGTTTAATGTACAGTAGGTCCAGTGTGGCACAGGGCCACAGCGAATCCACTACCGCCATCAGGTGTTTTTGTCCGGGGCTGCCCGCGCCCGCGCCCCGCATGGTGCTGTAGGCGAATTGCCCGGCGAGAAGCACACAGGAAGCCAGACACAATGGAGAATGCGCAGCAGCACTTGCAGGACTTTCTGCAGGACAACCCGGATATTGAGGTGTTCGAAGTCATACTGCCGGATATCGGCGGTGGCCTGCGTGGCAAATGGGTAAACCGCGACAAGATCCACAAAGTCGTAGCGGGTGAGCTAAAGCTGCCGGCGAGCTCGGTGGCCTTTGACGCCTGGGGGCGCGATATCGAGGCCTGGATAGCCACCGGTGGTGATGGCGACGGCTATTGCGAAGCGGATGCGAGTACGCTGGCACGTGTGCCATGGATGCCCCGCGCCACCGGCCAGGTGATGCTGTCCATGCGCGAGGCCGATGGCAGCCCCGGCGCGCTCGACCCGCGCTTTCTCCTGCGCAATATCCTGCAGCGCTTTGCCGAGCGCGGCCTCACCCCGGTGCTGGCAACGGAAATGGAGTTCTATTTGCTGGGACCTGATAACGATGCACTGGGGCGCCCCCTGCACACGCAGTCAGACCGCGTGGGTGGGCAATTGCATGCCGGGCAAACCTACGGCCTGGATACCATGGCGGATATGGCGCCGCTGATGCATGACATCCGCGATGCCTGCAGCGTCCAGCAGCTGCCGGTGGATACCCTGATCAAGGAGGGCGCTCCGTCGCAGTACGAAATCAACCTGTTGCACTGTGCGGATGCCCTCAAGGCCTGCGACCAGGCGGTCATGTTGCGGCGGCTAATCCGCGGGGTGGCTCGCAATCATGCACTGCGTGCCACGTTCATGGCCAAGCCGTTTGGTGACCTCGCGGGGAATGGCATGCACGTGCATTGCAGTGTGCTGGATGCCGATGGCAACAACCTGTTCGATGATGGTACGGACGCCGGCACCCCACAGTTGCGTCAGGCAATAGCCGGCTGCCTGGCCAGCATGGAGGACTGCATGCTGCTGTTTGCGCCGCACCTGAATTCCTACCGCCGCTTCCGCCGCGGCACCCATGCCCCCGAAGCCCCCTGCTGGGGCTACGAGAACCGCACGGTCTCGGTGCGGGTGCCGGCGGACCAGCCCGCGGCAACGCGTCTCGAACACCGGCTTGCCGGGGCGGACGCACACCCGCACCTGGTTGTTGCGGCCATCCTGGCGGGCATGCTGCACGGGATTGAACATCAGCTGGAGCCACCGCCGCCCGTGGTCGGTAATGCCTACGACCAGGTGGCGCGCACGCTGCCGCGGTATTGGCCGGATGCGGTGGAGCGCTTTCGCAAATCCAGCTTCATCCGCGAGCATTTCGGTGCCGAATTTCAGCGTGTGTTCACACTGATGAAAGAGCAGGAAATGCACGAGTTCGACCGTCAGGTGACGCCTCTGGAGTACGACACCTCCTTGTGAACGCTTTCAGTAAGGGAAAACTGATAAAAAACGATTAAAAATCGAGTAGAAACCTGGCACCTATCCACGCCGCAGTGGAGGCTGTGCTCACCACCAGTGGCCCGCGCGATTCCAGCAACAGCGAATGGGTGAATGATGTCGCGGAGAAGAACGTGCCGCTCTCCTCTCTGCTGTTGCTCCCCAACCCCTATGTACCACTTTGTCGATTCCGGCAGGGCTGCTATCGTAGGCGCTCTGGATGTCGGTCAAAGGTGTTACATGGGAGCGGAAAAACGCTGGCAGCGGCTGAACTGGGAAGATCCTTTTCTGCTTGAGCAGCAGTTGTCGGATGAACAGCGCATGGTGCGTGACAGCGCGCGCCAGTACGCACAGGAAAAGCTGCTACCACGCGTGCGCGAGGCCTTTCGTCAGGAAGATACTGATCTGGCGATTTTTCGTGAGATGGGTGACCTCGGGTTGCTGGGTAGCACCATCGACGGTTACGGTTGCCCGGGCGTCGATTACATCAGCTACGGTCTGATTGCCCGGGAAGTCGAACGGGTGGACTCTGGCTACCGCTCCATGATGAGCGTGCAGTCGTCGCTGGTGATGTATCCCATTCATGCCTATGGCAACGAAGCACAACGCGAGCAGTATCTGCCACGCCTTGCCAGTGGCGAGTGGATAGGCTGCTTCGGCCTCACCGAACCCGATCACGGCTCCGACCCCGGCAGTATGATTACCCGTGCGCGCAGTGTGGCGGGCGGTTATCGGCTCAGCGGCACCAAGATGTGGATAACCAACAGCCCAGTGGCCGATGTTTTTGTCGTGTGGGCGAAGACCGACGACGGCAAGATTCGCGGGTTCATCCTGGAGCGCGGCATGGAGGGCCTGAGCACACCCGCAATAGCGGGCAAGCTGGCACTGCGAGCGTCAGTGACCGGGCAAATTGTGCTGGATGACGTGTTCGTGAGTGAGGCCCAGTTGTTACCCGGCGTGGAGGGTCTGAAAGGTCCGTTCGGCTGCCTCAACAACGCCCGCTACGGTATTGCCTGGGGCGCTTTGGGTGCCGCGGAAACCTGCTGGTTCGCGGCGCGGGCGTATACGCTGGAGCGCAGCCAGTTCGGGCGCCCACTGGCCGCCACGCAACTGGTGCAGCTGAAGCTGGCGGATATGCAGACCGAGATCAGCCTCGGGCTGCAAGGCTGCTACCGCGCCGGGCAGCTGCTCGATGCCGGACAGATCGCCCCGGAACTCATTTCCCTGATCAAGCGCAATTCCTGTGGCAAGGCGCTGCATATCGCGCGTCAGGCGCGGGACATGCTGGGGGGCAATGGCATTTCCGACGAGTATCCCGTTATGCGCCACATGGTCAACCTCGAGGTGGTGAACACCTATGAGGGTACGCATGATGTGCACGCGCTGATACTCGGGCGCAGCCAGACCGATATACCCGCATTCTGAGCGGAGCCTGCGGTGCGCGCTGGCGAGGGCGTGCCGGGTTCGTTGACACTCAAGCGCTTGCCGCACAACACAGGTATCGACACGTTCATGAAAACCTTGGTGAAAGTTCTGCTGGTTCTGTTTCTTGTGGTTGGCCTGGTGCTCTGGATGCTGGCCACGGGCAAGCAGCCAGAGCCCTTTGTGCCCGGCAGCGAGAGTGCGGCGCGCGTGCAGCCCGGCCCCCTGCCGGTGGTTAAAGTAGAGCGCGATTACGTGGACACCTCGCGATCTGCGAGCGCCAACGGCGACTATCCCGGGGCGGACGAACGGCGTTTGGAGACCACGCTGTGGTACCCGAACGACCGGCAGTCGGCGCCGTATCCGCTGCTGGTATACAGCCACGGTTTCTCATCTTCAAGACAGGAAGGGGAGTCGCTGGCGGCCTACCTGGCGAGCCATGGCTATATCGTCATTGCCCCCACCTTTCCCCTGACCCATATGCGTGCCCCCGGTGGGCCCCGGGTACAGGATGTGCTCAACCAGCCGGGTGACGTAACCTTCCTGATTGATGAGTTGCTGGCGGCTGCCGCTGACCCGGACAGCGCGCTGTACCAGCAGGTCGACCCCGAGCGGATCGGCGCGCTCGGCCTGTCCCTTGGCGGGCTCACCTCCACGCTCGCTGCTTTTCACCCAGAGTTTCGCGACCCGCGCATCACGGCCGCGCTGTCTATCGCCGGCCCCACGTTCGTGTTTACCGATGCGTTTTATCGTCATCATCCGCTGCCGTTTTTGATGCTGGCGGGCGATATCGATGCCATTGTGCCCTGGGAAGACAATGCCCAGCCGGTGCCCGAGCAGGTTCCGGGTGGTGAGCTGGTGACGCTGCGCGGTGCCTCCCATGCCGGGTTTGCGGACCCCGCTGCCATGATGCGCTGGCTTTCCAACCCGGATGCCGTGGGCTGCTGGATTGTGCAACGCTCCATGGGCGACAGCCAGGAAGAGCCCTGGTATGACCTGATAGGGCCGCCGGAAATGGGTATCAACTACAGCGCGGAGTCGGCGCTGTGCACCATGGACCCCTTACCGGAAGCGATGAACCCGCTGCGCCAGCAAATGCTCACGCGGGTTATAGTGGGCAGCTTCTTTGATCGCGAGTTTTCACGCTCCGCGGCTACGCGTGAGGCGGCCGACCGCTACCTGCGGGAGGTGCTCGCCGACGAAGTCCTTGAGGCCAGCTATGTACGGGCCGCCGACTGACTTTACTGGGCGTCCGCGGTAAGCACCTGAATCGGCTGTATTTTTGCCTTGTCACCCGTCGGGTTCAATTGCCGCATGTCGTTGGCCATGGCGCCCAGGGCCGCCTGGCGGTTGCCCGGTGCGGGGTGGGTGCTGAGGAATTCGGGTGGCCGCTCGTCGCCGCCCACTGAGCCCATTTTTTCCCACAGGGTAACGGCGGCATCCGGGTCGTAACCGGCGCGCACGGCAATCTCCATGCCCAGATGGTCAGCTTCCAGTTCTGCGGTGCGGCTGTTGGGCAGCTCCAGGGCCAGCTTGGCGGCAACTGCAGCACCGCCCATGGCGGCGGCAGGACGATCGGACATGGCACCCACGGCAACCACACCCAAGGTGGTGGCCATGGCCCGGGACATACGTTCAGCGGTGTGGTTTGCCAGAGCGTGGGAAATCTCGTGGCCCATGATCTGGGCGAACTCGGCGTCGGTCAGCTTCAGTTGCTCGAACAGGCCGGTGTAGACGGCCATGCGGCCGCCCGCCATGCACCAGGCATTCACCGTGTCCGGGTCGTCGATAACCGCCACACTCCACTCCCAGTCAGCCGAGCGCGGATATTCCTGCATGGCTACGGTTACCAGTCTGCCGGTAATGGTGGCAACGCGTTTGGCCAGCGCTTTGTCGCTGGACAACTTGTCCTGCTTGTCGAGGTCGGAAACCGTGCTCAGGTAGGCGGTGCGCGACTCCACGATAGCCGCTTCCGGGGAAATCAGCATGAACTGGGTGCGCCCCGTGGGGCTGGTGGCACAGGCGCTGAGCAGGCAGGCCGCGGTGGCCAGAATGAACAATCGTTTCATGGGCGGGTCCCTCGCAGTATGGCGGCCAGTTTAGCCGATTTCCGCGAAGGTTTTGACCCGCCAGGAATTTGCCGGTTCCGCGAGAAGGACGAGGCCTAGAAGGGCAGGCCGTCGTCGATCGCGTGGCCGGCCTCTTCAGGCGTGATCAGGCCCTGGGTGTAGTGGGTGCCGTTGACTTCCTGGCGGATGTCGGCGGCCTGTTCCGGGGTGGCAAAGAACTGGGAGTACCACTTGCGCCCGGTTTTGAAGGGCCCGTCGGTTTTCATCTGCATGATTTTCAGGGCTGGCCGCTTGTGTTTCCACACGTTGAAGTCAGCGGCAAAGGCTTCCAGCGCGTTGGCCTGGAACTGCTTGGCGGCGTCCTTGTCCAGTTCGCTGGCGGGGGATTCCGCGCCGCGGTACAGCACGGCGTGCCAGGCTTTCACCTTGCCATCGTCTACCGGCGTGTTGGCAATCAGCTCGAACATCACGGCGTCACCGAACACCTGCTTCGAGAGCAGTACACCGGGCCCTGTGTACCAAGTGGTGGTATACAGGTAGGTGTTGTAGAGCTGCATTGGGCCGCCCTGGCGCTGGATATACACCTGATCATTGAGTTCGTTTTCGAAATACTCACAGGGTGCGCCGTGGGTTGGGCCGAGGTGACGGCAGTCCGCCATGTTATCGATGATTTCCTGGGGGTGAATTTCCAGCTCACCCAGGTGGTCGAGTTCCCACTGCACCCACTGCGGGTCATCCCACTGCTTGAGCAGGGGCGCATCGTAATCCGGGGCGCGGCCGTCCGGGTCGTACCAGGCCATCACGCAGCCCATGTTGTCCACCACCGGATAGGAACGTATGGACGCGGATTTCGGGTAGGGGCCGTCGGCGTAGGGGATATCGTCGACATCGCCGTCGCAGCTGTAGCGCCAGCCGTGGTAGGGGCAGCGAATGGAGTCCCCTTCGATCTGCTCACCGTTCTTGACGATCATGGCGCTGGTGCTGGCGGTCAGGTGAGTGCCCATGTGGGCGCAGTAGGCGTCCAGCATGACCGGTTTGCCGCTCTCGCCACGGTACAGGGCCAGATCTTGGCCGAAGAAGCGCACGGCCATGGGGCCGGCGTCCAGTTCCTTGCTTTCCGCGACGATAAACCAGCCGCGGGGAAAAATGTTGGGTCCGAGATTGTAGTCAGCCGCTGTGGCCATGGTTTTGATCTCCGAGTAATGCGCGATGCCCTGCAGTATAGCCCCCGCGGGCGCTGGGGCCACGGTGGGTCGCCTCGCCGGGGCCACGCGGCGGGGCTTGGCTCAACTATTTGGTGCGCTGGTTGCTGTGCTGGCCGCGCTCTGGCCGTGCTCCCGCTCAAAGTGCCGCCCCAGGTAGATGCCGGTCAGGCCCCAGCAGGCCGCAACGCCGGCACCGATAAACGCGAGTGCCGCCATGCCCAGCCCAAAGCCCTGGGTGAGCGCGGTGAACGCCCACGCATTCAGCATGTCTCCACCCCGGTAGACCACAATATCAATCACAGGTTTCGCCTTGAAGCGCGTTTCCCGGTCTACCGCCGTGAACAGCATCTCGCGCGCCGGACGGGAAATGGCATAGTTGCCCGCCCGGCGTGCAATCTGCACGACCACAACCACCGCCACCACAGGGGCGGCGGCGAGGAGCAACATGCCGGCGCAGATAACCACGGGCACCGATGCCAGCGTGAAGGGCAGCCCCAGATGGTTGGCCATGCGCCCTGTGGCGAACGCGGCAATCAGCACCGTCAGCGTGTTTACCACCAGGTCCATGCTGGCCCAGATCTGTGCCCGGCGCCCCTCGGAGTAGTCTGCCAGCAGATTTTTCAGCTCGAAATAGACGAAGGAACTGATGGTGGTATACAGGAAAATGAACAGGGCGATGCCCCACAGGTAGCGGTTGCGACGAAAGGCGGAGAACCCGGCGAAGGGGTTGCCACCGAGCGCCGCAAGCGCGCCCGCATGGGTCTGTTCCGGGGAGCCTTGCAGGGTTCCGGTTTGTTGCCGCTGCAACACGGTGATCAGGGGCAGGGTGAGCACCAGCATGAGCGCCGCGAGCAACAGCAGTGGCTCGGTGCCCCTGTCGCCTGCCAGCAGCGTGACCAGAGCGGGGCCCGCGATCGCGCCAACACTGGCCCCCGCGCCGATGAAACCGAACAGGCGCTTCGACTGGGCCCTGGAAAAACAGTCCGCCATCAGGCTCCAGAATACGGAAATGTGAAACAGGCTGAAGACGCTGATCCAGACGTAGAAGGCCTTGTCTATCAGGGTGAAACGGGTGTCAGCGCTGGCGGCGAGGTAGAAGAGCACAAAGCTCAGCGCAAAGCCGCCGTACAGGCCGGGTACCAGATGCTGCAGCCGAATGCGGGCCACGGCGGCTCCGTACAGCGACACCGCGGCTGTGCTGAAAAAGAAGGTGAAGGTCCACAGCCAACTGACTTCCGCGTCGCTCCAGTTGCTGGCCATGGCATCGCGCACCGGCCGCAGCAGGTAGTAGGCTGCCATCAGGGTGAATACCAGCAGGAAGGACGTGAGTGTGGCGCTCACTTCCCGGGGTTCTACCTCACAGGCCAGCGAGAGCAGGCGCTGCAAAGGCCGGCGTGGCGTCGGCTTCAAGCTTTGGTCTGCAGCGCTGCGAAGGCCTCCAGCATTTCCTTCCGCTGTGTGGTATCCGGTACGCGCCCGACACCGGCCTGCATGTTGTCGCGCATGTGTTTGGGGCTTGAGGTGGCCGGTATGACACAGGTGACGGCCGGGTGGCCAAGAATGAACTTGAGGAAAAACTGGCCCCAACTGCTGCAGCCCAGTTCGGTTGCCACCTGTGGCAGGGCGGCACCGCGGCTGGCGGAAAACAGTTCACCACGCTGGTAGGGCCGGTTGATCATGGTGGCGATGCCGCGCTCCGCCGCTGTGGGCAGCAGTTCTTCCTCCGCCCGACGGTCGGCAATGTTGTAGCTGAACTGAACAAAGTCCAGCGGCTCTTCGCGCATCACGCGCAGGAATTCGCCGTGATCGCGCCCGTGTGACGTGGTGATGCCGATGTAACGCACCTTGCCCTCCTCTTTCCAGCGCTTGAGTGTGTCCAGCTGAGTGCGCCAATCGGTGAGGTTGTGCACGGCGATGAGATCGAAACGATCGACAGCCATGCGCTGCGCCGATTGCTGCATCTGGGCGATTCCGGCCTCGCGGCCTTCGGTCCAGACCTTGGTGGCCGCAAATACCGGTGGGCGTGCCGGCATGGCGCGCAGCAGGTCGCCAACCCTCTGCTCGGCCTTGCCGTACATGGGGGACGAATCAATGACCGTGCCGCCGCCGGCAAAGAAGGTTTTCAGCACCGCCATGAGCGGCTGCGCCGCCGCGTCGCCGGTCGCAACGTCAAACGTGCGCGATGTACCCATGCCAATCACCGGGAGAGGCTCTCCCGAGCTGGGAATGGTACGCACGATGGCCTCCGATTTTGCGCCCACAGCTGCGGCCTGCGGGGGGAGTGCGTGGACCGCCGCGAGGGTGGCAGTGATGGACAGAAGCTGACGACGACTGAGCATGGCGGGCCTCTTTCGGCTGCAAAGAACGCCTGAGTGTTTCAGGCCCGGCCCTGCCGGGTCAAGCAAGCCGTGCCTAGCGACCGGCCAGCAGCCAGCGGCGCAAACGGTTGGAATCGCCGAAAGGGGTCAATTTGCCGAAGGAGTTGAGTAGCACAATCGATACCGGTTCGCCTTCGATGGTGGCCTGCATCACCAGGCAGCGGCCGGCTTCATTGAGATAGCCGGTCTTGCTCAGGCCAATCTGCCAGTTCTGGTTTTTCAGCAGGCGATTGGTGTTGTTGTAGTTCAACGGACCGCGCTGTGCGAAGGGTTGGACGGCCATGCCCTTGGTGGTGCTGGCTTTGGCGATGAGTGGGTACTCACCAGCAGCGCGCACCATGATGGCCAGGTCGCGCGCCGTGGACTGGTTTCCGGCATGCAGGCCGGCGGGGTCGGCGAAGCGGCTGTTGCGCATGCCCAGCTGTTCCGCCTTGCGGTTCATGGCCTGGACGAAGGCGGCGAGTCCGCCGGGGTAGGTGCGGCCCAGGGCGCTGGCGGCGCGGTTTTCCGATGACATGAGCGCCAGCAGGAGCATATCTTCACGGCTCAGGGTTGCGCCATAGTCCAGGCGTGAGCCCGTCTGGCGCACGACATCGCGGTCCTCACGGGTCACGGTAATGGGTGCGTCCAGGGGCAGCCCGGCATCCAGCGTGACCATGGCGGTCATCAACTTGGTGATGGAGGCGATGGGCCGCACGGTGTCGGTGTCCTTGCCGTAGATGATTTCGCCAGATCCATCCAGAACCAGCGCCGAAGCTGAGCGCAGGTCCGGGTTACCGCTCAAATGGGAAAACTTGCCGGCGCTGGCTGTCTGAGAGGTGAGCACACAGAGTGCAAGCAGCCCGATGGCCAGCGGCAGGTTCTTCATGGTCGGTCTCGAGTGGTCGCTTTGGCGCCATTCTGCACCAGAGCCTCGCCGGGAGAAAGAGGCGATAGAGTAATAGCCCTTCACCCCGGCTCCCTTTAACCCCGGCTCTCTGTTAACCCGGTTCGGATTCGGCGCCGGCGGTCACCCGCAGCAGGCCGCGAAAGATGCGCTGGGCCGAGGTTTCACCGCTGAGCACCTTGTAGACGTCGCTGGCGATCGGCATTTCCACACCGTACTGCTCCGACAGCGCCATCACCGCCGGTGCACTTTTGGCGCCCTCTGCCACCATGAACATCTCGGCAGCGATGGCTTCCAGGGTCTTGCCCCGCCCCAGCTCCATGCCCACGTGGCGGTTGCGGCTTTGCGCGCTGGTGCAGGTGGCGATCATGTCACCCATGCCGGCGAGGCCGGAAAACGTTTCCGCCTTGCCTCCCATCGCGCACCCGAGGCGGGTGATTTCCGCCAGGCCGCGCGTGATGAGTGCGGCGCGCGTGTTGTCGCCGGCACCCAGCCCGTCGCCCATGCCCACGGCGATGGCAATGATGTTCTTCAGCACACCGCCCAGTTCGCAGCCCACGACATCCGTGTTGGTGTATACGCGGAACAGGCCGCTCGAGAACAGGCACTGCAGTTCGCGCACGATGATCGCGTCCTCCATGGCGATGACACTCGCCGCCGCCTGGCCGGCCATGATCTCGCGCGCCAGGTTGGGCCCGGTGAGTACACCTACGGGATGGCCGGGCAGCACCTCGGCAATGATTTCTGTCATGCGCATGCGGGTATCGAGCTCCAGGCCCTTGGTCAGGCTGATGACCGGTACCCAGGGGCGGATGTGCTCGCGCACCTCCTGCAGTACGCTGCGAAAGTTCTGCGATGGAATGCCCATCACGATCACGTCCGCACCCGCTACTGCCTCGCCGATATCCGCCGTGGCCTGCAGCTTTTCCGGCAGCCGCGCCCCGGGCAGGTAGGTCTCGTTACTGTGCTGCTGGTTGATCTCACGCACCGTTTCCGGGTTGCGCGCCCAGAGTGTGGCGGGGGCATTGCGGGCCACCAGGGCGGCTACTGTGGTGCCCCAGGAGCCGCCACCCAGCAGGCCGACTTTCAGGTTGTTCATTGCAGGGATTCCTTGGTTCGGTCCCGGCCGGTCAGGCCGAGGGCGCGGATGACCTCGAGACGACGCTTCAATGCGCGCAGCTGCCTGGCCAGTGCCTGTCGGCGCGGCGCCAGCTCCGGGTCATCGCCGCCGGCCAGCTTGCGGTGCTCAAGCATCTGGTAGCCGTTGCGGAAGAGCAGTTTGCCGATCGATGAGGCGCTGCTGATGCGGCGCTGTAAATAGAGTTGCTGGCCCAATGTCAGGGCCTCGGTCACGCACTGCTGGCTCTCCAGTGGTGCATCACCGGCGCGGGCTGCCAGGTCGGATACCACCGAGTAAGCCTCGACATAGGTGAGCAACGTGACGTGTGCTACCACCGGCGTCATGCCCAGCAGCAGTTGGGTGAATCCCCCCGGCGTGCTGGCCGGCAGTGACTCCCAGTCCGGGTGGTAGCGGGCCAGCTCCTCGCGGATTTCCTGGTGGAACTCGGCGCTTGGCGCATAGAAGAATTCGAACTTGAACAGATCCCGCAGCTCATCGACTTCTGCCCAGAATGTCGCAAGCGCATCGGCGTCCGGGCCTTCGGTAGACTTGACCAGGGCCAGTTCGATGATCGCCTTGTTGACGAAAAAGTGAATGACCGTGTTGCGGTAGTAGCTGGCGACCGGGTGCTGCTCCAGCGCAATGGCGTATACGTCTTCGGGCCCCTCGTCGTAGCGCGCGACAATGCCCTCGTTGATCATGATGCCGAGCAGGCCGTCCATCTGCTCGGCATAGCCGCGATCGAAGTCGGCCGAGATACGCAGCGAGCGCGCTTCCGCCCAATCCAGCAGCGCGCGCAGATCTTCCACGACCTCCGCCTCGGTCAGCGCTTTGGGCGCAGCGCCGAGCAGACTCATGGTGACCAGTGAGGGGAAGGTGATGGGGGTAACACGGTTGGCTTCTACTGCCACTTCGAAAGCGATCTTGGACAGGGCCAGGCTGTCATCCGGGTCCGGTGCTGAGGGCAGCACAACCGGGGTGCCGATATCCATGTAGATCTTGCCCATGGGGCGCGCCAGGCTGCGCACGTAGCCGATGAACCAGCGCAGTGACTCCGCCCCCTTGCCGCGCCCGGTTTGCTCGGTGGCGTATTCCTCGACATCGCGAATGAGATCGTAGCTGATCGAAATCGGGATGATGTGGATGTCCCGCGCGTCGGTGGCGTGGCAGGCCTCCAGGGCATACTTGAGCAGCCCGTAGCGCGGCGGCATGAGCTTGCCCAGCCGTGAACGTGTGCCCTCGAAAGACCAGTTCATGGGGAAGCGCTTTTCCATCAGGTAGCCGATGTAGTGGCGCAGCGTGAGCTTGTACAGTGCGTTGTCACCAAAACTGCGTTTGATAAAGATGCCGCCAGAGCGGCGTATCAGGAAACCCATGCCGGCAAAGGCGATATTGGCGCCGCCGAACATGTGCGGCATGGGGAAGTCGTTGTCGTAGAGCACCTTGGGCACCACCATGCCGTCGAGGTAGGTCTTGTGGGTCCAGAGCAGCATGGAGGGGTGGTCGCGCACGGTTTGACGCATGGCTTCCACCGCCTGCGGGTCGCAGACGATTTCCCGCTCGTAACCCAGGCGCAGGCAGAAGCTGCAGAAGCTCGCCCAGACATCCAGCCAGAACGTGCTGGGAATGGAGATCATTTCCTCCATGTAGACAGAGGCTTTCTTCAGCATGGCTTCGCGTGTTGTGCCCTCCTGTTTGGCCAGTTGTTCCAGGGCTTCGTTGTAGCTGCGATTGGCTCGCAGGCTCTCGGCAACATAGCGCGGCACCTTGTAGCGTCCGCCCTGCAAGCGCCGCTCGGCAATATCCAGCACCACAGCCGCCTGTCTGGCGACGAACGTGCCGAATGCCGTGCTGTCGGCACTGCTCTCCTGCGCGTATTTGTGGTGGTAGCGTTGTCGCAGGTTGCCCAGCGAATCGGGTTCGCCACACACCAGGTGCATGCGTTCGGGTTCCTGTTCGGCAATGCGCCGCGCACGGCGCGCGCTGGGTCGCCGCGGGTCGCCCAGAACCAGGTCGCGCAGCTGTGGCCCGGCGTTGATGGCGGCCAGCGGCGGTGTCCAGGCAACCCGCAACGGAGCGATGGTGGCCTCGTCTGGCAGCGACAGGCGCTCACGCAGTTCGCGTGTATCAATGCCGCGCCGGTCGTCTCCCAGGTCAAGGGTGAGCTGGTTGCACTCCCGGTTACCCCCCGCGAGCGCATGTTGCTGTATCCAGCGCTGCAGCAGTTGTTCTTCAAAGCGATTGCTGGTGTCCAGCAGGAACAGCACAGGGGCCGCACCGGGAGGCCATGGGCAATGGTCGAGTTTGCCCTCCAGGCTCACTGATTAGGCACCCTGCTGGCACGGTGCTTGGGCTTTGCCTTGGGCCGCGCCTTGACGGTTCGACCGCGTGCGGCCGGGGCCCTCGCGGGCTTCTTTGCCGCGGTCTTTTTCCGCGTAGCGGCCTTCTTGGCCGCCGGGCGTTGCGTTTGCGCGCGCGCCCGGGTTTTGGCCTTTGTCTTTGCCTTGGTCGAGGTTTTGGTTTTACCCGGCGGCCTGCCACGCCGCGGGCTGGTGGTCTCTGCCACCGGTTCCAGCGGCTGCCCGAGCACCGCGAGCATACGGTTGCGCACATCGCGGATGTGCGTATTCAGGTCGCTCGCCCGCCAGTTTCGCGTGTCGATAGGCTCCAGTACCTCAACGTCGACCGTGGCGGGGCGGAACACGAAATCGCCCTTGGGGGCGACATCTCCCGCATTGCGTATCACAATCGGGATAATCGGCACGCCAGCCTGCATGGCGAGGTGGAATGCGCCTTTCTTGAAGGCGCCGAGGCGCGGCGAGACGCTGCGGGTGCCTTCGGGTGCCAGTACAACCGACTTACCCTCGTCGCGCATGGCTTCAACCAGCGGTGTCATCGCTTCGATGGCACTTGCCGAGTTGGCGCGGTCAATCATCACCACGCCGGCGAACTCCAGCACCCGGCCGATGACTGGCAGTTTGCGAATTTCCTGTTTGCCTACCCCCGCCATGTCGCTGCGCAGCAGGCTGGCGATGACCACCACATCTGCCTTGCTCTGGTGGTTGAAGATGAATACTGCGGGGCGGTGTGACCACAGGTGTTGCTTGCCCTTGACGTTGAGGTCCAACCCGATCAGTGCGCTGGCGGTGTCGGCAAACAGCGACAGTGAAAAGTTCAGCGACTGGCGCCGGGAACGGGTAAGCGCGTAGACGGGCAAACCGGCCAGAAAGGTGGGCACGAGGCTCACCGTTGCCGCTGCCGAGCGCAGATACAGCGACAGAGAAGGGCGGCCGCGGCTGGAGAAGCTGGCCACGGGCCAGTGCCTGTCGCGGGCAATACCCAGCAGCCGACTGTTCGGGTTCAGCACACGGGGCAGACCAACGCGCTCGAGCAGCAGCAGGTCGTCGTGACTGTCGCTATAGAAAAAACTCTGGTCCAGGTCGGTACCCTGTTCGCGTGCCAGCCGCTCGGCCGCGTCAACTTTACCCTGGCCGAAGCAGGTGGGCCGTATGACGTCACCGGTGAACAGGCCGTCCTCGACCCCCAGCTCTGTGCACATGACGTGATCAATACCCAGATCGCGCGCGGCGGGTGCCACCTGATAGGGCGTCGCCGAAGAGATCACCGCTACCGTGTGGCCCTTGGCGAGGTGAGCATTGATCAGCGCGCGTGACTCCGGGTAGATGCGTCGCGCCAGCTGGTCCTGATAGAGCGTTTCACCGAGTTCCTCGTAGCTGGCTTCGGTGATGCCGCGCAGGAACTGCGTGGTCACGGTCATCATTGCGGAAAAGCCCAGGTTTCCGAGCCCGAAGCTGGTCATGGCCTGCGTCAGCTCAAGCAGCTCCCGCACATGCAAATCACCGCGGCGCAGCTGCTCACGAATGAAGGAGGTGGCTGAGTAGCCGGAGATAATTGTGCCGTCGAAGTCGAATATGGCGGCAACTTGCGGCCCATCCGGCGCGGTCGCAATATCTTTGAGAAGTTGTTTAACACTTGCCATGCCGATCCCCGTAGCGCCAGTGTGTGGCTGCCTGGTGTTTTGCCAAGCATATCATCCCGTTGATACCAGGGAAGCGCTCAGGCGACGGGCGTCAGGGTGCCGTCCGCGGCTACCTCCATCAGTGCGTTGCGCGGGTCATCGGTCTCCCAGTGGCCGCGCAAAGACAGGAGTTTCCCGGCATCGTCAACGTGGTAGGTGAAAACGCCATGCACTTTCTGTTGCAGGGTTTTACCCTCGCCGCCGTCAATGGTGATCGTCAGATTGACCAGATTGGCCACCTCGTTGCCCGCGGCAAACGATTCGAGAATCTCGATACGGATATCAACCGGCGCGATAAAGTTATCCCAGAATGCTTCCCGGGCCGCCGGCCCCCGGTGGCCGTTCCCTGCCGGGTCAATGTGCGAGACACCTATCGGGTCTTCGATGATGGCATCTTCCGCGTAGAGCGCGAGCCAGCCGGCCTTGTTCTTGCTGTGAACGTACTCTCTCGACAGCAGGGCGGCGCGCCGCGCCGGGTGTTCTTGATCAAACATGCCAGTGTCCTGTTATTTGAATGACTGGACGCTGCAGTGTATACGCATTCGGATTTCCGGCGCCAGAGGTGTCGTGGTGACAGCGCTGCAGGGTGCAGGGCTTTGGGGAAGAGCCGAGGGAAGAGTGGGGTGCCGTTGCGCGGTTGTCAGGTTTAAACAGGTTGAGGAATCCTTGCTGCAGCTTTATAATCCCGCTCCTCACGACAGGACCATAGCTCAGTTGGTTAGAGCGCTACCTTGACATGGTAGAGGTCGGCGGTTCGAATCCGCCTGGTCCTACCATCTTTACGTATTCTTGAAGCTGTCGGCAATCGCCTGCAAACGCGATTCACTGGCGTTTTTTGCGTCTGCCAGCTGTTTACCGGCCTCATCGACCTTATCCTGCAGCTCCTGCGTGCGGCTCTTCATCTCCGTCTGCAGGTCGGCACGCGCCTTCTCGCTCTCCGCCTCGGCTTGCTCCGCATCGATCTTGTGATTCAGTTGCTCAATGCGCTTTTCAATCATTTCAGTAGCAGAATCGAGTAGTGACATTAGTAGGTCTCCGTGACAACAAGACAAGTGATGCCGGGGTCGTGGTCGACCCCGGCAGCGTGCTTATGGCGCCGGCGGCTTGCGGCCAGACACCAGATGGATGACCAGCAGAATGATGCCGATCACGAACAGTATCCAGGATATTTGCCCGGCGATGGCGGCGATGCCGGATGCGCCAAGCAGGCCGGCAACGAGACCGACAACCAGGAATATAAGTGCCCAATACAGCATGGTAGTTCTCCTTTTTAGTGGTTCTTCTGGTGGTGAGCGGCGGCGCCCGTAGCGCCACCGGTGCTGCGCTGTTTATCAGCTGTTTACTTGCAGTTCGTTGTTCACGCCTTTCACGCCATCAACTTGACTGGCAATCTCTCCGGCGAGGTCTTTCTCTGCGGAGCTATCGATACGACCGCTGAGGGTAACTTCACTGCCAGTCGTATCGACGTTGATCTGCAGGCCGCTGGTTTCGCTGTTGGCCAGTAGCATTGTTTTTACCTCAGCCGTGAGGGTCGCATCCTCAACTCGTTCGGAGAAGTCGCGTCCATTGTCGTTCCCACGGGTGTTGTCGGCTACCGTCAGGCGGTTGGTCACATCCGTGACCCCTTCCACACCCTGGGCGAGTTCACCGGCCAATTCCTTGCTGACGTCCGAATCCACCGTCCCGGTAAGCACGACCGCGCCGTGGGCGACCTCAGGGTCAATGGTGAAGTTGTTCAGGTGCCGGTTGAACAGGTAAACGGTTTCCAGTTTGCCTTCCAACCAGGCGTCGCTGGCCTGCTGCTCAAGATCGGTAGCCTTCTGCGTCTCGCGGTCGTTCGCTTCGGCCGGTGTCGGCGCTGTTACTTTGTTCGCCGTGTGGCTCTCACCCTGCTCGCTGGCATACAGCGGCAGCGAAAGAAGTGAGCCTACTGCGAGGCTGGCACAGAGCAATTTGGCTGGTTTGCGTGTTTCCATTATGTGTTACTCCTTGGTTGCGCCTTATGTATCGCCGACTTTGGTCTGTGGCGACACGAGCGGCTGTCGGGAAGGGTGATGCGAGAACCATGCCAGCTATGCCAGTCGCGAGCCGGTTTCGCCGCCGCAACCCGCTCCCGTCAGGAGCACTGGCTGCCTGGCGGAATTGGTCCGAAAGCCTTGTACGCCGGGCTTCTTGCCGGGGTGAGTGAGTGCGCTGTGCGACGTTCTGGCCCGCGTCGCAGGGGCCTCGGCAGCGCGACGGTATCCGCCCCGGGTCGGCGGGGGTGGGGCAAGCGGGTTTGAAAAAATGACTGCTCGCAGGAGATCTTTTTACAAAATGTGCTGCGTTCGCTGGCTGGCATCCCGTGCGGCCGGCGCAATAGCGCGCCATGCAGCGGCCGGGATGGGTTGGTGTGAAACCTGCATGGTAAGGGGAGATAGAAGTAACAAGAGGGTGTCGATGTGGACCAGGGAATGCCATCCTCCAATCTGCTGGGAGCCCAGGTTTACACCGCTGATGGCATAGAGATTGGAGTTATCTCGGAATTGCAGATTGATCCCGCGGCCGGGATCGTCAGGTTTGCGCACATCAGCCTGCCCGGCCGGGGCACCGTGTTGATGCCCTGGGCCGCGATGTTTCGGGTGAAACACAAGCGCGGCTTTGTGCTGAGCCATCGGGGCGAGGAACTGTTGCAGGAAAACAAGCGTTAGCCAGTAGTCCTCACGGGCTGTGCTCGGGGGGGCACTGGTCAGTCCTCTTCCTCGTACTCCTTGAGTTTGTTGTACAGCGTTTTCAGAGCAATGCCGAGTGCCTTGGCGGCCTCCTTCTTGTTGCCGTCGCAGGCTTCGATGGTGGCCAGGATTTGCTGCTTTTCGGTTTGTTGCAGAGATTCACCCACCGAAATGCGCAGATACTCGCCGGCCTGCTCGATCTGCCCCTCGGGCAGATGCTCCGGCTCCAGCGTCTGTTCCGCGAGGATGTAGGCCCGTTCCACAGCACTTTTCAGTTCGCGCACGTTGCCCGGCCACGGGTAGGCGACAATCGCTTCGATGGCATCCTGTGAGAAACGCTTTGCGCTGTCGTGTTCGGCATTGAGCTCATGCAGAAACACATGCGCGAGCCCCGCAATGTCGCGCTCACGCTCCCGCAGTGGCGGCATGCGCAGACAGAACTGGGCAATACGGAAGTAGAGGTCCTCGCGCAGCAGGCCGTCGCGAATGGCTGTTTCCGGGTCGCGGTTGGTGGCGGCGAGGAAGCGCACATTCATGGTGAGGTCCTGTGTGCCGCCCACCCGGCGGAACTTGCCGGTTTCCAGAACGCGCAGCAACTTGACCTGCAGGTCCAGCGGCATTTCACCCACTTCATCCAGCAGCAGCGTGCCTCCTTCGGCCCTTTCGAAGTAGCCCGCGTGGCGTCGTTCGGCGCCGCTGAAGCTGCCCTTTTCGTGGCCAAAGAGTTCACTTTCGGCCAGCTCGCTGGCAATGGCGCCACAGTTCATGGCCACGAAGGGGCCGCTGGAGCCAGACATCTGGTGCAGCGTTTGCGCGGCCAGCTCTTTCCCGGTGCCGCTCTCGCCAACGACCAGCACGGTGGCGTTGGTCGGCGCCACTTTGCGTACCACGCGATAGAGTTTGCGCATGGCCGGGGAGTTGCCGCGCATCATGCCGAACTGGTCGATGGCGACACTGTCGTCGACACCGGCCTGTGTACGCTGCTGCTCATATTCCTGGCTGATGTCCTCCAGCAGTTCCGAGATGAATTCGGTGTCCAGCGGTTTGCGGAAAAAGTAGCTCGCCTGCTCGCGTATGCCGCGCTGCGCCCGCGCCGGGTCGTCGTCGTGATGCATCAGGGCGACATCGGTGTGATCCTGCAGCAGGCTTTCTTCACCCAGCAGTTCAAGCCCGTCACCATCTGGCAGGTCCAGCGCAACGAAGGCGACTGCGGTAGCGCTGGCCTTGTCCTTGAGGGCCGCACGGCTCTCGGCGATGGAACTGCAGTGCAGCACCTCAAAGCCCTTGTCCGTGAGCAATGTAGAGAGGGACTGGACGGTCTCCCCGTCGGGGTCGATGATCAGGCCCAGTGGCGCTGGGGCGCTTTGCGTTACCACCAGGGGTAGAAGTCAGGCATGGCGGATGCCTTGCCGGTGAAGGCCGGCTCGCGCTTTTCGCGGAAGCTGGCGACGCCTTCCTTGCCATCACCCAGGCTGGTGTAGAACATGGCAATAGAGTCTACCTCGTGCGCCGTGCGGGGGTGCTCGGCGGCCGCGTTGCGGTAGAGCATTTGCCGGGCCAGCGCCGTGGCGACCGGCGAACGCTTGCTGATAATGCGCAGCGCGAGCGCTCGGGCTGCCGGCAGCAATTCATCGGGTGTGTATACGGCTTTCACCAGGCGACCGGTAAGGGCTTCCTGTGCATCGAAGATGTCGGCCGTGTACACCCACTCGAGTGCCTGCTGAATGCCGACGATACGCGGCAGGAACCAGCTGGAGCAGGCCTCGGGCACGATGCCGAGCTTGCCGAACACGAAACCGATGCGCGCGCGGTCGGAGGCCAGGCGAATATCCATTGCCAGCGTCATGGTGGCGCCAATGCCCACCGCGGGTCCATTGATGGCGGCGATGACGGGTTTGGTGCAGTCAAAGATGGCGAGCGTGACGCGGCCGCCCGTGTCGCGCACGCCATGGAGGATTTCGGGGTCGTTACCGCGCTCGCGCACATCGTCGATGGTCGGCGCGAGCGACTCGTCGAGGCCGAACGGGCTGCCGTCCTCAGACAGGTCCATGCCGGCGCAGAAAGCGCGTCCGGCGCCGGTCACCACAATGGCGCCGATGCTATCGTCGTTGCTGGCCCGGCCGAAGAAGTCGATGAGCTCGTGGGCCATTTCCACGGTGAAGGCATTCAACTGGTCCGGGCGACTTAGGGTGAGGGTGCAGACCCGGTCTTCAATGTGGGTGGTGAGTGTCTGGTACTGATACACGGTGATCTCCTACAGGAATGGTCCATCAACGCAGCCGCGGCGTCCATCGGGCGCGGCACAGGCGCCGCAAATGCCCACGCCGCATTTGGTGAGGTAGTCGATGGCGCTGAAGATCTGCTCCGGCTTGCAGAACTCGCGCTGTACGGCTTCCGCGGCGTGTACCATGGGCTCCGGCCCACAGTTGTAGAACACCAGCGCACTCCGCTCAGCATCGCTCATGTTGCTCAGCCGTTCCCGCAGCAGCTCGGTTACGCGGCCATGGAAGCCGCTACTGCCATCGTCTGTTGCCACGTGCAGGTCGGCGATTTGCGCGCACTCGTCGAGAAAGTAAAGCCGGTTTTCACTGCGTGCGCCAACGAAGATTTCTGCATTGCCGAAATCCCGCGCAATCTGGTACACCGCCGCCAGCCCCGTGCCCCCTGCAACCGCCATGATACGGGCGTCGTCCGGCGGCTCGACTGGCACGCCGTGTGGCCCACGCACATAGGCTTCGGTGCCCACGGGCAGGTCCATGAGCGTGTGGGTGAACTCGCCCAGGTCGATGACAACCAGTGAGAAGGGGTCGTCAGTCAGCGCCGAGAAGGGCTTTTCGCCCAGGCCCGGAATCCACAGGAAGATAAACTCTCCGGCCTGCACATTGATTTTGCGGTCGAAGGTGAGGATGGCGATATCGTCGCAGACCCGCTGGTTGCTGACCAGCGACACCGGGCGGAACTGCATGTCGATGTCGTAGCGTACCAGGCTTTCGGCGCGGTCCTGTGTGTGGTCCAGGTCCAGCTGCAGCGTGTGGAAGTAGGCCTGCATGTCGGCGGTGGTCATGCCCACCAGTGCTGAGCCGACACCCACCACGCTGGCACCGGCGTCAAAGAAGGCGCGCACATCGGACGCGCTGCTGGCACCGCCACAGCCGATCACGGGCAGCCCCGTGGCATCGATAACTTCCCTGACGCATTTCAGGGCGATGGGCAGCACGCCCTTGCCGGACATGCCGCCGGCACCATTGCTGAGCACGGGGTGACCGTGTGCAGAGGTATAGCCAGGCCCCAGGGTGTTGATGGCACAGAGTGCGTCGGCGCCGCCCTCGGCGGCAGCCCGCGCAATTTCAGCAATGTTCGGCGTGTTGGGGGTGAGCTTGGGTATGACCGGGATGTCTACCACGGCTTTCACCGCGGCGGTGATGGCACGCACCATTTCCGGGTCCTGGCCCATGGCCATGCCGTAACCCGTGGCGTGCGGGCAGGACAGGTTCAACTCCAGGCCGTCGGACACCGGTGCAAGCAGCTTTGCCACCTCGACGAATTCCTCGAGGCTACCGCCGAAAATAGAGGTCAGCAGGAAGCGGTCATGCGGCACGCGCAGCTTGCCCAACAGTGCCACGGACTCCTCGGCGCCGGGGTTGGTCAGCCCCACGGCGTTCACAAAACAGCCCGGAGCGTACTGGCTGAGCACGGGTTCACGATTGCCCAGGCGCGGCTTCAGGCCGATGCTTTTGGTAGTGACGACGCCCACTTCGGGCATGTGGTCGAAAACATACTGGATGATCGATGTCGCCGTGGTCACGATACCGGATGGAATCGTGAAGGGCCCGGAAAGGGTCTTGCCGAAAAATTGCGTAGTCAAGGTGTCACTCGAAGCATGGGCTGGGCGAAGCCGGCATTATACTGCCTTGCCCCAGTCGAGTCGAAACACGGGGCGCTGCGGGCCCAATCGGAGCGTCAGTTGCGCGCACCGGCCGCTCAGGTACCGCAGAACGTCTGGTAGACACGCTGTCCCTCCTCGGGGGGCAGGGCCAGTGCACGGCTCCCCGGCTGCCACTGCGTGGGTGCCGCCAGGCGCTCGACAAGGGTGTGGAAGGGCGCGAAGTCGGCGTTGTCGGTAGCCGCTGCCAACGCCGCCTCGACCAGGTGGTTGCGGGCTATGAATACCGGGTTTGCACGGTACATCGCGGCCTGGCGTTGTTCCGGCTCGCACGCTTCTCGCGCCAACCGTTCACGCCACTGTGCCAGCCAGGGGTCGAAGGCATTGGGCAGTGTATACACCTCGCCGATATCCTGCGGGTTGCCGGGAATGGGGTGCGCCAGGTCAGCCAGGCGGCGGAAGGTCAGGGTGAAGTCAGTGGCGTGCTCCGCCATCAGGGTATAGAGCTGCTCAATCAGTGCCACGTCATCGGCTTGCTGCTCGCCCAGCCCGAGCTTGGCGTTCAGGCCGTCGGTATGCGCCTGGAGGAAGTGGTCGCTAAAGGTATCGACGGCAGCCTGCGCCAAGGCCACAGCCTGCTCGGCATCGTTGTGCAGCACCGGTACCAGAGCCTGCGCCAGGGACGCCAGGTTCCAGTGGGCGATGCCGGGCTGGTTGCGATAGGCATAGCGCCCCCCGTGGTCGATGGAGCTGAATACGGTGTCCGGATTGAAGGCGTCCATGAAGGCACAGGGGCCGTAATCAATGGTTTCTCCGCAGAGCAGCATGTTGTCGGTGTTCATGACGCCGTGGATAAAACCGAGCAACTGCCATTGGGAGACCAGCCGCGCCTGCGCCTGTATCACGGCGTTCAGCAGTGCCAGCGCCGGGTTTTCGGCGTTGGTTTCCCCCGGAAAATGGCGCTGCAGGGCATAGTTGACCAGCAGTTGAAGCCCCTCGGTGTCCTTGCGGGAGGCGAAATACTCGACGCTGCCGATACGCAGGTGACTGCTGGCTACGCGTGCCAGAATAGCACCGGGCAGCGTGCGATCGCGCATTACGGGCTCCCCACTGGCCACGGCAGCCAGTGCCCGGGTGGTGGGTACACCCAGTGCGGCCATGGCCTCACTGACGATGTACTCCCGCAGCACCGGGCCCAGCGGTGAGCGCCCGTCACCGCCGCGCGACCAGCGGGTGGGGCCGGCGCCTTTCAATTGCAGGTCGAACAGCTGTCCCTCGCCATCGCGCAGTTCGCCCAGCAGAATGGCTCGGCCATCACCGAGTTGCGGGTTGAAACCACCGAACTGGTGCCCCGCATAGGCCGCTGCCAGCGGGCGGGAGCCCGGCGTTATCGTGTTGCCGGCGAGCCATTCGGTGCCTGCGGGCGAGGACAGCCAGTCCGCATCCAGACCGAGTCGCTGCGCCAGCGTACGGTTGACACGTATCGGCGCAGGCGCTGCAACCGGAGTGGGCTCGAGGCGCTGATAGAAACGCTCGGGTAGCTCGGCGAACGTGTGTTCCAGGGTGGGTGGCGTGCCAGGGGTGGGCATGAGGGAATTCTCTCCGGATCAGGTCTCCACGTCTGCAGCGCTGGCCTGACGCATGTGTGTTGGAACGCGCAGCAGCAGAACCATGGGAATGGCCGCCAGGTTGACCCACATCAGCAGGTGGAAGTCGTTCACGTAGGCGATCTCCGCCGCCTGGCGGCTCACCACGGCCACCACCTCCCCGGGTAGCGCAGTCAGTATCCCGGGGTCGTGCATGCCGCGCGGCAGTCCGGACTCCGGTGTCAGCCGCGCGGCCAGTTCCTGCTGGTTGATCCACATATTGCGGGTCAATAATGCCATGATCATGGAGACACCGATACTGCTGCCCAGGTTGCGCGACAGGCTGAACAGTGCCGCGCCCTCATCGCGCAAATGCGGTGCGAGTGTAGCGTAGGCCAGGGTTGTTGTTGGAATGAACACCAGACCGAGGCCCAGGCCCTGTACAAATCCGGTAATTGCCAGCGTTGTCTGCCCCACCTCCATGGTAAAGCGGGCCATTTCCGCCAGCGTGAGGCTGGCCGTGCACATGCCTGTGATGATCAGCAGGCGTGGGTCGATACGCTGCATCAATCGTGCGACCACCATCATACCGAGCATGGTCCCAACGCCACGGGGCATCAACACCAGGCCGGTGGTGACCGCCGGGTAGCCCTTCCATACTTGCAGGAAGGGCGGCAGCAGGGCCATGGTCGCCAGCAGCACGATGCCGACGAGAAAGATGAACAGGACGCCGGTGACGTAATTGCGGTCGCGAAACAGCTCCGGCGACACGAAGCGCTGGTCGCTGGTGAGGGTGTGCACGGTAAAGAGATACAGCCCGAGGCAGATCAGGACTGCATACAGCTGTATTTCGAGCGACTCGAACCAGAGCACATGCTCGCCGCGATCGAGCAGCAATTGCAGTGCGCCGACGGCCACCGCCAGCAAGCCGAAACCGAGCAGGTCGAAACGCTTTGTCACGGTCGCGGTTTTCGGTACGAACCAGTAGATGCCGACGAGCGAGGCCACCCCGAGTGGTACGTTGATGTAGAAGACATAACGCCAGGAATAGGCATCGGTCAGCCAGCCACCCAGCGTGGGGCCGAGAATGGGCCCGATCATGATGCCCATGCCCCAGATACTCATGGCAGAGGCGTGTTTTTCCTTGGGGAAGGTGTCCAGCAGAATGGATTGCGACAGCGGCGCGAGTGATGCCCCGAAAGCACCCTGTGCAATACGCCACATCACCATTTCATTCAGGCTATCGGCCTGACCGCAAAGCATGGACGTAAGGGTGAACCCGGCCACCGACCACAGTAGAACCGAACGGCGGCCGAAACGCTGCGCCATGTAGCCAACAGGCAGGGTCATGATGGCGGCGGTGACGATGTAGGAGGTGAGAATCCAGATAACCTGATCGCTGCTCGCACCGAGGCTGCCCTGCATGTGCGGCAGGGCGACGTTGGCGATGGTGGTGTCGACGACCTGGATAATGGTGGCCGGCATGACGCTGGCGGCCACCAGCCACGGCGCTACGGTGCGCGGGCTCACAGCGGGCTGGCAGCCACCTGATTGCCGCCGGGTGCGGGCTGCGCTTGCGCACTCGCCAGCGATTCGGACGGCTCCGTGGCAATGCGCACCTGAGCACTCATGCCGGCGCGCAGTACTGCGTCTTCGGGTTTGCTCTCCAGCCGCAGGCGCACGGGGATGCGCTGCACGACCTTGACCCAGTTGCCGCTGGCGTTCTGTGCCGGAATCATGGCGAACTCCGAACCGCTGGCGGGGCTCAGGGTATCCACCCGGGCGCGCAGTACCTGGCCGGGATAAGCATCTATTGTGACCTCGGCCATTTGCCCCGGGCGCACATCTGTCAGCTGCGTTTCCTTGAGGTTGGCTTCAATCCAGATATTGTCCGTTGCCATCAAGGTGACGACTGCAAAACCGGCCATGGTCATCTCACCGAGCTGGGGTACGTCATTGGCTACTGTGCCGGATGCCGGTGCCGTGATGCGAGTGCGCGACAGCTGATAGAGGGCGCGGTCCAGCTGCGCCTGTGCCACCTGTATGTCGGCCTGGGCTTCCAGCGGCACATCGGGGCTGCCGCCCAACGCGGCGCGCAGGCCGGCAAGCTTCTGCCGGTTGATCGCGATTTGCGCCTGTGAGCGCGCCAGCTGCTGCCGCGAATCATCAAGATCTGCCTCGGAGATCGCCGAAGGCCCCATGCGCTGATTGCGTGTTAGCTGGCGCTGGTAAAACGCGGCGTCTTCCTCGGCCTGGCGAATCTCGGCTTCTACCTCGGCGTAATCGGCGCGGCGCACCATGATCTGATTCTGTACCTGCGCCAGATGTGCTTCGGCCTCTGCCACGGCGAGCTGGAACGGCTCGTCTTCCAGTTGCACCAGCAGCTGCCCTGCGGTAACCGGCTGGTTGGGCTGCACCAGCACCGCCTTGACGATGGCATTCACCTCGCTGGACAGGGCCAGCTTGTTGGCTTTCACATAGGCGTTCTCGGTGCTGATGCTGCCGCGTCCACCCAGCGCGAACCAGGCAACTGCCAGGGCTCCGGCGAGCAGGCCCGCGCCCATCAGCAGGCGCCTGTGTAGCAGCTGTGACATGGTCGTATTACTCCTCTTTGCCCAAGTTCAGGCGAATGCGTTCCAGCAGTGATTTCAAGAGCACAATTTCATCGAAGGACAGGCCTGCCAGGGCTTCGCCCCGGGTAAGTTCCGCCAGCTCGCGAAGCGTTGTCAGCGCCGGCTGCGCCGCTGCCGTCAGGTAGATGCGGAAACAGCGTCGGTCCTGTTCGTCGCGGCGGCGCTCCAGCAGGCCCTCCTGCTCCAGTATGTCCAGCTGCCGGGTCAGGCTGATGGGAGCCACATCCAGTCGCTCGGCAAGCTCCGCCTGCTTCACGCCTTCTTCCCTGGCCAGGGACCACAGCACCTGCCACTTCGAGCGGGTCAGGCCGTGGGCCCGGGCGCGACGGTCGTAGTTGCGTCGCAGCAGACGTGCCGTGGTGTGCAGTTCGAAGCTGAGCTGGTCGGTGGCGTCGTTGCGCGCGCGGCTCACGTGGGGCATTCCTTGGTTGTAGGTTTACTTATTATAAGCATGCTTATTAATTTTGCAATATGTTCGCCGCCGCGGCCCGGCAATCTGGCGCACGTGCCGAATGTCGAGGAGGCCCTGAAGCGCTTTACTGCGCCGCCCGCCAGTGGCAGATTGTCGCTACGCATAACAACAGAGCCCGCAGCAACCGGGCATGGAGCCAGTAAAGTATGAGCACAACCTGGGACACCCTGATCACCGACGCACTGGTGTTTGACGGTAGCGGCGAGGCGCCCGCCACGGTCGATATCGCCATCCGGGACGGCAAGGTGGCGGCTCGCGGCGCCGGGCTACCCCGCACCGCGGCGGCCCGCGTGATCGATGGCAGCGGCCAGTGGCTGATGCCCGGCCTGTTGGATATTCATACACACCTCGACCTGGAGGTAGACCTGGACCCCCGCCTGCCGGAGGTGGTGCGTCACGGCACCACAACCGTTCTGGTGGGCAACTGCAGCCTGGGCACCTGCTTCGGCCAGCAGGTGGAAGGTGAGCAGAATCCTATCGTCGACTGCTTTACCCGCGTGGAGAACATCCCGAAAAAGGTGCTGAGCAAATGTGTCGAGGCGATTACCTGGGACAATACTGGCGACTACATGGACCACTTTGACGGCCTCGCCCTGGGGCCGAATATCGGCGCTTTCGTGCCGCACTCCATGCTGCGCGTTGAGGTGATGGGCCTGCGCGACAGCATCAGTCGCAAGCCCACCGATGCCGAGTTGAGGCGTATGGAAGCGCTGCTGGACCGTGCCATGGAGCAGGGGTATCTGGGGTTGAGCACTGATGGACTGCCGTTTCACTATCTCGCCAATGCACCGCATACGGATCAGCGTATCCCCACCCAGTTTGCCGGCTACAGAGAACTCAAGCGTTTGCTCGGGGTGGTGCGCCAACGAGGCCGGGTATGGCAGACCACTCCGCTGATCGAGAATCGTGCCAAGGGCCTGCTGTATTTCCTCTTTAGCAGCGGCCGGCTGTTCGGCAAACCACTGAAAACGTCGGCCTTGTCGGTGATGGAGTTCGTGCTTGCTCCCAAGGCGTCCAATGCGTTTCTTGGCCTATCCAAGTTGATCAACAGTGCGTTGCTGAAGGGGCGTATTCACTTCCAGGCTCTGGGTACCAATTTCCGTCTCTGGTCAGATGGCATTGTCAGCCCGGTATTTGAAGAGTTGCCCTCCACCTGCAAGCTCATCGCGAAAGAATACGATGACGTTGCCGGCCGGCGCGCGCTGCTCGACGATCCGGCGTTCGTCGCCGAGTTCCGCCGCGACTGGGAGCATGGCCGCAAGGGGCGCAACCTGGCGCACCTGAAGGCGAAGCTGGGCTTGCCGGACAAGCTGGTCATTCGGGATCTCGACCGCATGATCTTTGACGGTGCCCCGGTGCAGGACTGGGACGGCGAGAGCATGCAACAGGTGTTTGACCGGCTGCAGCGTGTGCAGCGCGGGCAATCTGGCGAGGCGCGTTCGGAAGCCGAGGCCGCAGCCTTTGCCAAATTTCCCGCACCCACTACCGACGACGTCGATTTCATGCTGCACCTGCTGCGCGAGTACGACAAGTCGTTTCGCTGGTGGGTGGATGTGGGCAACAAAGACAACCGCGCGACGCTGGGCTACTTGCTGCACCCCAGCGCCTTGCCGGGTTTTAACGACTCTGGGGCACACCTCACCAACATGGCATTTTTTGATGGCAACCTGATGTCACTGAAGCTGGCGCAGGCCGAGGGCATGGCAACGGTTGCCACCATGGTTCGGCGCCTGACCCGTGAACCCGCTGACTTCTTTGGCCTGGATGTAGGCAGCCTCGACATCGGTGCGCAGGCAGACATCACCATGGTCGACCCGGAGGCGCTGCAGACATGGGATAGCAACGACCATCGTACCCTGGTTCACCGGGAGCTCTTCGATCACAAGCAGATGGTGAATCGTTCCGACGGGGTGGTGACGCGGGTGCTCATCAAGGGCGAGCCGGTGTGGCAGGAGGGCGACTTCACCGAGGTGCTGGGTAGCCGCCGCCTGGGGCGGGCGCTGCGGGCTGCCTGACCGCTGCAGCCTAGCTGCCGTCGGAGTCTTTGCCTTTAAACAGGCGCTGCAGGAAGCGCCCGCCTTCCTCCTTCGCCTTGCGCTCGAGTTCATTGCGGGTCAGGGAGGCGATGATGTCCTTGCTGTCGACGCGGCACCAGCTGGCCGGGCTGCCATCGAGGGTGCCACTGCATAGCACGGGCCAGCTGATAGCGGTGAGGCGTTCATTCACTCGACAGGCCGGGTCGAGTTCGCCGAGGGTGGGCGCAAGCCGCGCACTGAATTTCGCGTTGAAAGCGTTGCTGTCGAGATCCAGGCTACCGGTCCCGCGCAACCCCATGTGCGCCAGATTGGCCTGCAGCGGGTCGAGCCGCGCCTTGCCTTCGCCCAGCGTCACACTCGCACTCAAGTCTTCGAAGGTGCTCTGCTGTGGCAGTTGCGCGCTCAACGATGTCTGATTGACCTGTGCAACCACCTCGCAGAGCATGCGCTCAACCCCGAACTGCTGCAGCACCATGTCACGGGTTGTCAGGTTCAGCGGGCCCTGCAGGTTGTGCACCAGTGTGTCGCTGGTGTTGCCACGGCTCTGCAGTTCCCAACGGGCGTCCGCGAGGCCGGTAAGCAGCGGTTCCGACTCCAGCGCGGCGAGCAGTGCCGCGCTATCCAAACCAATGAGTTCACCGCGGGATGACAATACGGCGGTGGCGCGGTGCGCATCCAGGCTGGCGCTGGCGTTCAACGCCCCGCCATGCAAGGTGCCGGTGATGGTGTCCACTTTCAGTACGCCCTCCAGCGCCCGCAGGCGCAGGCGCAGGTCGTTCACGGTGTGCGGCCCGAACACGGCGCGCTCAACCCGCAGATCGGCCCGGGTGTCGGCGAGGCGGATGGCATCCAGCGGCAGTGCGGTGTCTTCGCCGTCAGTGTCCGTGCTTGCGGTAGCGGCAGCATCTGGCCCCGCCAGTAGCAGCAGCGCGGGGTCCAGCAGGTTCAGGCGCAGCTCCGCATCAATTTGCGGGCTTTCGAAACTGCTGTAGGCCAGCGAGCCCTGACCGGTGATTTCACCGCTTGCCAGCTCCAGGGCCAGTTCGGCCCGTTGGGTGTTGATACCGATCGTGCCGCTGGCCTGGAGTTCCACCGGTTCCGGGGTGGCCCCGGTGATGGTGACATTGAGTGCTTCCACTGTGGCCTTGCTCTGGTCGGCACTGACCGTAAAGCGGGTTTGCAGCGTGATAGCGAGCGCTTGCTCGCCGGCGATCTCCACGCTCGCACTGAGTTCGGCAGGCCGGCCCTCAAGGTTGATGTCATTCGCCTGGAGCGAGGGAATCTCGATGACCTGCGGTGCTGCGCCGTTGGGCTGCAGCAGGCGCACGCGGGCTTCACTCACGCTGACATTGGCGATATTCAGGGCCAGCGGCAGGCCCAGTGCCGTGCCCGCGCCCGCCTCGGCACCGGCGCGCAAGGCTTGCCGGCGCTGCACGTAGAAGGCCTGCAGCTCGGCATCGCTGAGGCCGGCGGTGGTGCTGGCGGGTGCGGCGTCGGCCGCGGGCACGGTCACCTCAAGGCCGGCCAGCTCAATGCCCTTGATGGCCACTTCCTTCGACAGCAATGGCAGCAGGAAGACTTCCACCGACAGTCGCTGCGCGCTGACGTCCGGCTGTTGCTCGCCCGGGAGTTGCAGCTCGGTATCCTCCAGGCGCAGCGACAGGCGGGGCAGCAGCGACAGCCCGGCATCGCCGTTTACCCGCAGTTTGGCGCCACTGCGCTCTTCCAGCGTTTCCGTCGCGATCTGTATCAGCCGCGCTTCGTCCAGAAGCAGCGGCAGGAGTGCTGCGACCGCCAGCACCAGCACCAGCGGAATGGCAACGATGTAAATCAGTAGTCTGGGCATGAGAGCAACCATCGTGAAAAACCTGTCTCACGATGGTAGCAGAAATCGCCGTGAATCCGCGCGTGGCGCACCGCGCTAGAAGTTGTAGCCCAGCGCCAGGCCGTAGGTTCTCGGCTCGATCGAGAAGACATTGGTGAACAGACCGGAAGACGGATCGGTGACATACATGGCCACCAGGTGGTCGTCATCAGCAATGTTCTTGATGTAGGCCCGGGCGTACCACTGACCGTCTGCCGAGGTGTAGGTAGCCTGTGCATTCCAGATGTCCCAGGCATCAATGCGGTCGATGGGGCGATTGAACATTCGCGCATACATGGCGTCCTGCCAGTAGTAGTCCACACGCAGTGACAGTGCGCTGCTATCGGCAAACGACAGGTTGTACTGCGCGCCCAGACTCAGTGACCACTCCGGGGCGTTCTGCAGTTGGTTGCCATCCAGGTTCTGCGCAATACCATCGGTAATCGGCACACCGGCCGCCCCCAGTGCACTGCAGCTGGTGAACGGTGAGCCAAACTGCGCGGCGTAGACGTCCGGCGCCAGCAGGGCTACACAGTTGGAGGCGTTGGACAGGTCCTTGAGCAAGGTGACGTCGCTGCGCCCCGCGGTGGGGTCGCGGGTATCGAAGCTCTCAAAGTCCTTCACTTCGGTGTTCAGGTAGGCGAGGTTGGCGTTGACAACCCAGCTCGCATTCGGGGCAAACACCAGCTCCGCCTCGCCGCCCCAGATCTGCGCATCGGTGTTTTCGTTGAACGAAGTGCGGTTGACGATCTTGGATACCTGCATGTCGGTGTAGTCGTAGAGGAAGGCGCTGAAGTTTGCCTGCAGGGTGTTGTCGAGCAGCGTGTTCTTGGTGCCGATCTCCAGTGCATCGACGAACTCCGGCGCGAAGTCGGGCTTCTGGCTGGGGAACTGCACGGGGTCAAAGGGCGGGTTGAAGCCGCCGCCCTTGTACCCACGGGACAGTGAGGCGTAGGCCAGTGTGTCAGCCGTTACGGACCAGTCGATAACGAGGCGCCCGGTGGTTTCCCGCCAGTCGTTGCTGGCGCGCCGCGTGGCGGTGGGAATGGGCAGGTCTGCGCCCAGGGGTTGTAGTACGGGGGCGCCGGTCACCGGGTCGTTGTTGAACAGGATCTGCCGGTCTTCGATGGTTTTGCGGTCGTGGGTGTAGCGCGCGCCTACGGTGACTTTCAGTGTGTCGGTCAGCTCGTAGTAGATTTCACCGAACAGCGCCTGTGAGCGAATCCCGTAGTCACCGGTTTCATTGTTGAACTGGGGACCTACCCAGCCCACCCCGTCGAGGCCCAGGGCTGCCGCTGGAAACACACTGGCGAAGTAGTCAAAGCCGGATGAGAACACCCAGTACTGGTTGTCTAGTTCAACATCCATCCAGAAACCGCCGACGAGAAAGTTCAGCGGCCCGGCAAAATCGGACTGCAGACGCAGCTCCGCGGATACCTGCTCCGATGACTGGTTGGATTGATCGTAGGCTTCAAGGCCAGGACTGAAGGAGTCGATATGGCCGCCAACACTGCCTGTGGAATTGGCGGATGCCGCGGAGATGGGCCACAGCCCATCGGCATACAGTGTGCCAGCGGCTGTGGGCGCGACCACTGGCAGCAGTGCCGGAATGGGAAGCGGGTCCGCCACGGTCCACTGGTAGTCCATTTGCGAGAGCACGGTGGTGTCCTGGTAGCCGCCCACAAAGGCCAGTGTGTAATCGCCCAGTTCCTGCGCAATGTTCAGGGTGACCAGTGTCTCATCGGCGCGGTAGAGGGGCTCCCGCTCGCTGGCTACCTGGCGCAGGTCCCGGGGTACCTCGCCGCGCACGTTGGAGCCGAGTGTGAAAGCGCCGAGCGGGCCGAGCAGGGCGTTGGACGCCAGGATGTTGGACAGTTGCGACGACGGGTTGGGAACATCGAAATCGAGGCGGTCGGGCAAACAGCCCATGACGCCACTGGGGTCGTTGTGGCACAGGGTTTTCTGGCTGCGGGTGCGGGTACTGTCTTCATCGAACCAGGACAGCATCAGGTCGACCTGCGTGGTATCCGTCGGTACCCAGTGCAGTGATGCGCGCAGCGATACCTGGTCGCGGCCATCGACATCGCTGCCGTTGTACACATTCTCCGTGTAGCCCTCGCGGTCCAGCCACAGTCCCGCGAAGCGCAGTGCCAGGCTGTCGGTCAGCGGCAGGTTGATGGCGCCACTGAGTTTCTTGTGATCGTAGTTGCCGTACTGCCCCTCGAGGTTGCCCTCCCAGCCATCGAGGTTCGCCGGTCGCGTCATCATATTGGCGGCGCCGCCGGTTGAGTTGCGGCCATAGAGCGTACCCTGCGGGCCGCGCAACACGGCCACCTGCTCGATATCGTAGTATTCGGTTTCGAACAGGCGCGGCGAAATCAAAGGGACTTCATTGACGTGAACGCCCACACCGCTGTCTGCGGACGCCGCAACGAGGTTGGTGCCTACGCCGCGAATCTGGAAGTTATTACCGGTGAAGTTGCCCTTGGTGTATGACACGTTGGGCGCGGTGAAACGCATGTCTGCAAAGCCGTTGATCTGCTTGCTGCGCAGGGCCTCTTCGTCGAACGCGGTGATGGCGATGGGTACATCCTGTACCGACTCGGCCCGTTTCTGTGCCGTGACGATGACCTCTTCCAGTTGTGCCTGTGCAGCAGTCGGTAGCGCGCTGGTGCCGACGGCAATCAGCGCTGGCCACAAGCGGCGCAATGTGGTGCAAACAGCATTTTTCATCCCAGCTCCTGAATTATCATTATTGGTGTCAAGTTATGCTGGCCCGGTGCGGGTTGGTTCAAGTTTATGCACAATCAGGTTACCGTAGCAACTTGGCAACTTTTTTGGCCGCAAGGGAAAAGCCGGTGAAAATCACGCTTCAACAACTGCAGCACAGTGTGGGTTTAACCCGCGTTGTCATTCATTCGCTGGATTTCAGCATTTACCTTGCCTACGCCGATTTCGGTGGCGATCCGTTGCTGGTCACCGAGGCCGACGGCAAGCCTCTGCGTACGCACAACATTACCGCGATGAAGCAGCACCTGGCAGCGGTGCCAGCCTCGGCCCTCTATCTGCGCCACCAGAGCGCTTACGATGAAATGGTGGGGCAGCCGGTGCGCGCCGGCGACAACAGTCTGGAGATACCGCTTTCCCGCGATTGGGGTGACTTCCCGGAAGGTCAGTAACGTGGACAAACGCGCGCACGCCATCGTCAACCCCATTCATTCACTGAACCTGCTCTCGCAGGCGGAAATCGAGGCCTTTACCACCACCCGCGGGGAGCTATTCGACCTCTACCGACGCTGTGCACTGGCTATTCTCAACACTGACAGCAACAAGGACGACGCGGCGAAGATCTACGCCGACTTCTCGGACTTCGATCTGCAATTTGTGCCACAGCCACGCGGCTTGCGCCTGGAAGTGTTTAATGCCCCGGCGCAGGCCTTTGTCGATGGGCGCATGATTCGTGGCCTGCGGGAACACCTGTTCGCCGCGCTGCGTGACATCGTCTACACAGAGATTCGCCACTCGGCTCAGCCGGTATCGGGCGCGTCAGACCCTACCGATCAGGTGTTTCGTATTCTGCGCAACGCCGATGTTGTGCGCCCCAACCAGGAGCCCCGCCTCGTGGTCTGCTGGGGTGGTCATGCCATTCCGCGCGACGAGTACGACTACGCCAAGGCCGTAGGTTACGCGCTGGGCTTGCGCGGCCTGGATATTGTCACCGGCTGCGGTATTGGTGCCATGAAGGGCCCGATGAAGGGCGCCGCCGTTGGCCATGCCAAGCAGCAAATCAAGAGCGGCCGCTACATCGGTATCAGTGAACCCGGCATTATCGCCTCGGAGTCCCCCAACGCGATCGTTAACGAACTGGTGATCATGCCCGATATCGAAAAGCGGCTGGAAGCCTTCGTACGGCTGGCGCACGCGATTGTGGTGTTTCCCGGGGGTGTGGGCACGGTGGAGGAAATCCTGTACCTGCTGTCGATTCTGATGCACCCCGACAACGCGCAGAGTCTGCCGCTGGTATTCGCGGGGCCAGAGCGCTGTGCCGAGTACTTCAGCGAGTTGGAGCGGTTCCTTGTCGGCTGCCTGGGAGAGGGTGTACGCGATCACTACCGGATCATACTGGGTGCCCCCGATGCAGTGGGTGCCGCCGTGCGCAAGGCGGTGCAGACCCAGCACGTGCGGCGACGCAAATTGCAGCAGGCTTACTATTTCAACTGGGAACTGGCGATTGCCCCGGCGCTGCAGCGGCCTTTCCTGCCCACCCACAAGAACATGGCGGCGCTGGACCTGCGCTCGGCGCTACCCGGTCACGAGCTTGCCAGTCAGTTGCGTTGTGCGTTTTCAGGCCTGGTGGCGGGGAATGTAAAGACCTTCGGCATTGAGCAGGTGGCGCGTCACGGGCCTTACCAATTGCACGGCGACGCCGTGTTACTGCAGCACATGGACCGCCTGCTGCGCCTGCTGGTCAAGGAGAAGCGCATGAAGCTGGGTGAGGGTGAGTTCGACTATCAGCCCTGCTACCGCATTTGACCGTTGTTTTCCTCGATACGCACCCGGTCGCGGCCGGCGGCCTTGGCGGCATAGAGCGCCTGGTCAGCGCGCTGGATCAGTTCGTCCGGTGTGCCTTTCTCCGCAGGCCAGGCAGTGGCGCCACCGACACTGACGGTCAGGTAGTCTGAAACCGGACTGTTGGGGTGGGGGATTCTCAAGTCCTTTACCAGTGAGCGGATACGCTGAGCCACCTGCGTTACAGCGCCGACATCCGCGCCGGGCAGCAGCGCCAGAAACTCCTCGCCGCCGTAGCGCGCCACGAGGTCTTCGTCGCGCAACACGCCGGACTGTAGCGCTTCGGCCACCTTGCGCAAGCATTCATCTCCGGCGATGTGGCCAACCGCATCGTTGTACTGTTTGAAGCAGTCGATATCCAGCATGATGATGCTGACTGGTGCGTGCTGCTCGCCGCACTGCGCCCAGGTACTTTCCAGGTTCTCATCCAGAAAGCGCCGGTTGGCAAGCCCGGTGAGGCTGTCGATGCGGGAGATTTCCTGCACCTTTGATAGTGCAATCTGCAGTTCGCGCGTACGCCGGTTGACCAGAAGCTCAAGCTGTCGCTCGCGCAGCATGGCGCGACGAATGGCCAGGAGGTAGAGGCGATGGGCGAGCAACACTGCAAGCAAGCCGGCGATGATCCGGAACCACCACGTCTGGTACCAGAACGGTGCCCGGTATATGTCCAGGTTCACCTCCGTGCCGCGGGGTGATGGTTCTTGGGCGGCGTCGTGGTTGGATGCGGCAACCCGCAGGGACAGAGACCCAGCGGGCAGGCCGGTGAAGTACGCGGTGCGCCGGCTGCCCACCCGGTGCCAGTCGCGGTCAAAGCCTTCCAGCAGGTATTCGAAGCGCAACGTATGCGGCGCGCCCAGCCGCGGCACCGTGTAGTCCACTTCCAGAGTAGAGGCGTCGGCGGGCAGCAACAACGGGTCCGCGAGAGGGATACTCTCGCCGTTCACACGCACCGCCTCAATCAGCGGCGGCGGCGGTGGCGGCAGGGTGCTGAAATCGCCAGGCACGACAGCCACCAGGCCCTGGTTGGTCGGGAACCAGAATCGCCCATCCCGTGCCCTCCAGCCCGCGGGCTGAAAACCACCGAGGAACTGGGCGGAGCGCAGGCCGTCGGTTTCATCGTACAGCCTGGCCCGAAACCGCTCTGACTCGCCGTGTGCAACGGCGTTCAGCGCGGCGCGCTCGACCGAGACCAGCCCGTCCGCACCGCTCATCCACAGCCGCCCGGCGTCATCCTCGAGAATGGCCAGCACGGAGAGCTGCGGCAGGCCGTGCTCCAGCGTGAACTGAAACAATTGATCGCCCTCGAGGCGCGCCAGCCCCGACTCCCTGCTCCCTATCCAGACCACACCTTCAGCATCGGTATACGTTGTGCTAACCAGGTTGCTGCCCAGGCCTTCCTCTTCAGTCCAGAGCGTGTAGCCGTCTCCAGTGAGTTGCATCAGGCCACCGTTGCTGGTGAGCCAGAGGCGCCCCAGCGCATCGCTGCGGATCTCTCGCAGCAGGGTGGCCGGGAGGCTCGTTTCTTCGACAAAGCGATTCCTGCGATGATCAAACCATACCAGTCCGCCGTCGGTCACGACCCAGAGACGGCCGCTGGCATCGCGTTGCAGTCCCATAACGTGGCTATTGATAAGGCCTTGTTCCTTGCCGTACTGCGTGACTGAGCCGTCAGTGTGCAGGTGGTTCAGCCCACCGCCAAAGGTGCCTACCCAGAGCGAGCCATCGGGCTCGGCGAGCAGTGACGAGACGTCATTGCTGGACAGCCCCTGCTCACGGGTGAATTGGGTGATCTCACGATCGGTACCCAGGCGGAACAGTCCGCTGCCCTCGGTGCCTGTCCAGATGCTGTCGTCCGGGGCTTGCGTTACCACGAAGGTGGCGGCGCCGATGCCTTCCGCCGGGCCGAATTGCAGAAAGTCACTGTCGCGCAGGCGGTGAACACCGTGCATGGTCGCTGCCCAGATGTTGCCCTCGGCATCTTCGGACAGCTCAAAAACATAGCCGGGTTGCTCGGTGGCGAGCGGGAAGGCCTCCAGGCCGCCATGCTGTCCTACCCGCCAGAGTCCATCACCATAGGTTCCCAGCCACAGATTGCCGTGACGGTCGCGCAGCGCCGAATGCAAAGTCATCCCCGTCTGCAGCGCCGCACTCTCATGGACTATCGGTCCGGATTCGGTCAGGCGGTAGGTGGTGCCTGCCGCCGTCGCCGCCATCGGCCCGAGTTCGGGGTCATTGTAGAGCAGGTGTACCTGGGTCGAATCCAGGCCACTGTCTTCGGTGAAGTTGGTGAAGTGGACGCCGTCGAAGCGACTGAGTCCGTTGGTCAGGGTGCTTACCCAAATGGCGCCGCCTGGTTCTTCCAGCAGGCGGAAAGTACGGTCGTCCACCAGGCCATCTTCCTGCGTCCAGCTGCGCATCTCCTTGCCGCGCAGTCGCGACAGGCCCTGGCTGGTCGCGAACCACAGTGTGCCGTCGGCGGCTGGCAGTACATCGTGCACAATGTCGTCGCTGAGCCCCTCCGCTGTTGTATACGCTGTGAACTCTCCGTTGACAAAATGCAGGACACCTCCGCCGTAGGTGGCGAGCCACATGCTGCCGTCATCAAGGATTTCGATGTCGCGGATGTCGTTGGAGCGAAAAGCCGGCTGATTCTGCTTGTTGAAGAGCGTGAAGCTGACGCCGTCGAAGCGCGCCAGACCGTTCTTGGTCCCCAACCAGAGGAATCCATTCAGGTCAGGCCGGGCTATCCAGACAGTATCTGAAGGCAGGCCTTCCTCGCGGCCGAAGCGGTCAAAGAGGTACTGGCTGGGCAGGTGGTCCGGGTTCAGCGCAAAGCCGGAAGGCGACAGCAGAGTCGCCAGCAGCAACCACGAGGGGGGTAGCCAGTTGCGTAGTAACCGGATTGTTGTGCGTGAAGAGTTCAGGATGGAGCCACCATCTTGTCAAGCGAGGCAGGATACGTCAGTGGCGTACAGGCCACAACGTGTTACATCAGTTGCTGTGACCCGGTTCGCGTTCTGACAGGGTCAGTCCGTGGTCGCGTCCCTGCGTACCAGCCATGCGGCGAGTTGTGCCGCTTTGTCTGTGAGGTAGTTGCGCGCGCGGGCCAGCCAGCCCTGCTCCGTGCGCAGCGCGTAGTCCTCGTGAGCGCGTGAAATCACGTAGGCGTGGACGTTGTCTACCTGCGCGGCATTGAGCACATCATCAAAGCGCGGCATGCCGGCCTGCTCCATCAGTCCTTCCCGGACCACAGCGGCAAAGTTCTCATGCCAAACCGGTGCCAGATAGCGCAGGTCGGGTATTGAGCCGTCACCCACCACGTCGGCGCCGTGGCAGCGGGCACAGAAGCGGTTGAACAGGTTGCGCCCTTCGGCGATCTGGTCCTCGCTCGCCTCCGGCATGGGGGGTGGCGAGGGGCGTTCGACGGTGGGTGTCACGGGCAGGGCGCCGGATGCGCCGAGTTTGAAGGCGACCAGCCGGTTGTTGGGGTTGCCGGTGGGGTAAGTCTTGCCCATGTTCATCATCAGTGCCCCGCCGCGCCCCGCCGTGACCGCGATGTATTGCTCGCCGTTGACCCGATAGCTGATCGGCCCGGCCATGACACTGGTCTCCATCGGGAAGGTCCAGAGCAGTTCGCCATTATCGGCGCGTACGGCGATGAAGCGCCCGTCCGAGGTGCCCTGGAACACTAGGTTGCCGCCGGTGGCCAGTACCCCGCCATTGTGCGTGTAGGGGTGGGGCAGCTTCCAGGCCGCTTGCTGGCGTACCGGGTCCCAGGCCAGCAGGCTGGCCTTGGGCAAGTGGGTGAGCATGGCCTGGGTGAATTCCTGGGAGTAGGCCTCGCCGGAGAGTTCGTAGCCGGTGTTGTAATGGCGTCGCAGGTGCTTGTAATCAACGGCGTCGATCTCGTTGAACTCCATGCCCATGTCCAGTTCAGGAATGTACAGCAGACCGGTATCCGGGCTGTAGGCCATGGGGTGCCAGTTGTGCCCGCCCATGGCGGAGGGGAACACCATGGCGGGTTCACCGTCGTAGTCCTGCCCCGGGTTTTCCCGGGGGCGGCCGGTATCAAGGTCGTAGCCGCTGGCCCAGGTCACTGTGGTGTAGGGCTCTGCGGAGAGCAGTTTGCCGGTTTCGCGGTCCACGATGTAGACAAAGCCGGCCTTGGGCGCATGCAGTATCACTTTGCGCTGCTGCCCTTCCCAGGGGATTTCCGCGAGTGTCATCTGCTGGCTGGCGGTGTAATCCCAATTGTCGCCCGGCACCTGTTGGTAGTGCCAGAGGTATTCGCCGGTATCGGGGTTCAGGGCTACGATGGAGGTGAGATACAGGTTGTCTCCGCCGCCCGGGCTGCGGATGCGTCGGTTGTGCGGCGCACCGTTGCCTACACCGAGGTAGAGCTGGTTGAACTCGGGGTCGTAGACGATGCTGTCCCACACCGTGCCGCCGCCGCCATACTTCCACCACTCGCCATTCCAGGTTTCAGCCGCGCGCTCCATGGCGGCGTTCTCGAAGCCGTCGGCAGGGTTGCCGGGCACGGTGTAAAAGCGCCAGGCCAGTTCCCCGCTGGCGGCATCGTAGGCGCTGACGAAACCGCGAGTGCCAAACTCGGAGCCGCCATTGCCAATGAATACCTTGCCCCGGGCCACACGCGGCGCACCGGTGATGGAGTAGGCCTGGTTCGGATCGGTAGTCTGCGCCGACCAGCGCAGGGTGCCGGTGGCGCGGTCGATGGCGATGAGTCGGCCGTCCAGCGTGCCGATATACAGCAGGTCGTCCCAGGCGGCGAGGCCGCGGTTGAGCACACCGCAACAGGCGGTAATGCTTTTACTGCGCGGCACCTCGGGGTCGAAGGACCAGAGCATCTCGCCGCTGGCGCCGTCTACGGCGTAAACGGTGTTCCAGGCGCCGCTGAAGTACAGGATGCCGTCGATTGCCAGGGGTGTGGATTGCAGGCCCAGGTGCGTGTCCGTTTCAAAGTACCAGGCCATGCCTAACTCCGACACGTTACCGGCGTCGATCTGGTCCAGCGGCGTGAAGCGCTGCTCGCTGTAATCGCGGCCATAGCTCAACCAGTTGTCCACGTCGTTGCCGGCGGCGAGCAGCCGCGCTTCGGTAACAGGTTCAGCACTTGCCAGGCTGGCAATCAGGCAGGCGGAAATACAGGGTATAGCGAGGAAACGCATGCGAACAGGCACTCTTGCGGATTATTGTCGGGGTTAATTCTGACCTATTGGGCCGGAAAAACCCGGTTGTGGCCATGCTTCCCGGCAGCGCCCCGGGCGTGGCGTAAATACTTGAACTTTCCCGGGTGCGGGGTCACCGCGCCTCCGCGGGCGCGGGTTCATTGTTTTCCGCCGAGGCCGCCTGCGGATAGATCACCTCGGCGATGTGGAGAATACGCTTGGCGCTGTCTTCAAGCAGGGCCACCACATGCAGCCTGCGTGTGGCCTCTGGTGCGCTCAGCAGGCCAGAGCCGATCTGCTCCAGCAACTCGGCCCGCCGCTGTCGGCGCAGTCGTTTCAGTAGCTGCTTGCGCTCCAGGCGCGCTTCCAGGGTCAATTGCTTGAGTTCGCCGCTGCGCATGAGGCCCAGCAGTGCCTCCTGCAGAGCCGGTGTCAGCGCTGCGGTGATGTCCGCCTGCGGAATATCCGCCAGTTCCAGGAACAGGTCGCGCAGTTGCATGCATTCCTCACGCACCCAGTTCAGGTTGAGAAACTGCTCGGACAGGCCGTTGTCGAGGTGCTGGGCACCAATGCGGTTGCCGTATTCAGCGATTGCCGCCAGCAGCACACCGGTGTGCAGTGTTTCTTCCGCCGCCGGTTCCCGGTCCGGATCGATGATTATCCCCCCGCGCGAGAGCAACTGCTTGAACACGCGCTTGATTTCGGAGTGCATGGCATTCACGCCCATTGCCGGCAGGGCCAGCACCGTATCATCGAGGTAGCGCAGTCGTTCGGAGGTCAGTTCGGGCTGCTTCACCCAGCGCTCCACCAGACGCAGCAACCGGTCCGCAAGCAGCCACATCAGCAGCAGGCCGAGCAGGTTGAACAGTGTGTGGAAAAGCGCCAGCCCGGTGCTGATATTGGTGCGCCCGACGCCGCCGCCGGAGAGCTGCTCGGACACCCACCACAGCGGGCCCAGCAGGATCAGCGCAATCAGGCCCGTGAACATTTTTTCCGCGACATGCACCAGCGCCAGGCGGCGCGCGTTTGCCGTGGCACCAATGCTGGCCAGCAGGCTGGTGGCGGTGGTGCCAATGTTGGCGCCGATGACGAGCGAGGCGCCCAGCAACGGCGTTAGCACACCCGTCACCGATGCGGTGAGCACAATGGCCAGCGCTGCGGAGGACGACTGAATCAGGGCGGTGAGCAGGGCGCCGAACAGCACACCGAGCGCAATGCCGATGGCCCCGGAGGTTCCCAGGCGTTCAATGGGTATCCAGTCGGCAACGTCAATGAAGGCATCACGCAGCATGCCCAGGCCGAGGAACAGCAGGCCAAAGCCCGCGAGGGCGATGCCGATATGTGCTGCGCGACGGTTGTTGCCAAACAGTTTGAGCAGCATGCCGAGGCCAATCAGCGGTAATGCCACCACCTCAACCTTGATGCGCAGGCCGATGAGGGCGACGATCCAGGCCGTCATGGTGGTGCCCACGTTGCTGCCGAAGACCACCCAGGCAGCCTGTTTCAGTCGCAGCATACCGGCGTTGGTAAACCCGAGGGTGGCAACGATGACGGCGCTGGAAGACTGCACGATGGCGGTAATGCCGAAGCCGGCGAGCGCCGCGCGCAAGCGTGTACGGGTGGAGCGCTCCAGAAATCCCTGCAGTGCGTTGCCGGCGGCGGCTTTGAGACCGTCGGTCATCATGGACATGCCCAGCAGCAGCAGCCCCAGCCCCCCGAGGGACAGGGTCAGTGTCATCCAGGCCATGGTGGGCTCACGGCGGGCGCTGTGACCTGGGCGCGGAAATCATCGGGCACGGCCACCACCCGGTGGGTCTGGTAGTCGAAGAACAGCAGGGTGGTTGCAACCCGCGCGACCTCCTCGCCGCTGTTGTCCTTGCTGATGCGGTAGACGAACTGGAAGCTTTTCTGCTCAACCTCACGCGCCCCCAGTTCCACCCGCAGCCGGTCGCCATAGTCCGCTTCCGCCAGGTAGGCGGTTTCCGCGTGCGCCATGATCAGCCCCGCCTCTTCGAAGGCGATTGCCTTGCTGTGGCCGAGCTGGCGGATAAAGCGCAACTGTGCCTCCATGGCGATGGACAGCAGGCGGTCGGCGCCCAGGTGGTTGGCAGCGTTCACGTCGCTGTAGAGCACGTCATAGTGCGTTGCGAAGAGAAAGTGCTCGGGCAGGGTGATGGTTCTGCGTGGCATGGCCGGGCTCGTCCGGTTGCTGGAGTGACGAGCGCAGTCTAGCGCTGGTGGGGCCAATTTGCATGATGCGCACGCGACCGGGCAGGCCGTCGGTGCGAGGGCTACGGGGTGCGTAATGCCTCTGGCTACTTAAATAGCTAATAATCGCGGAATAAGGCAGCAATATAGTCCATATATATCGCAATTTTCTCCCTTTGACGGGTGGCAGGGCGAGCGTAGGCTGCTCGGCTACTATAAGAGTTCCGGCCGCGCACCGCAGCCGGAACCCCGCAATCACGTGTTCGACAGGAGTACGCCCCATGGCGACAACCCAGCAATCCCAGGAACCCAATGCCGTGCAGCAGGAAATTGCGGCGATGATGGAACGCGCTCGCGCGGCCCAGGCCGCGATCGAGCATTACACCCAGGAGCAGGTGGACGAGCTGATTACCGCCATGGTCTGGTCGGTGGCGCGTGAAGGCGTCTCAGAGAAGATTGCCCGCTTCACGGTGGAGGAAACCCAGCTCGGTAACTACGACGGCAAGTTCCTCAAAATCCACCGCAAAACCCGTGCAACGCTCATGGATATACTCCACGACAAATCCGTGGGCGTGATCGAGGAAGACCCGGTGCGCAATATCATCAAGATTGCCAAGCCGGTGGGCGTGATCGGTGCACTGTCGCCTTCCACCAACCCGGAAGCCACGCCGGTGATCAAGGCGATTTCGGCGGTGAAAGGCCGCAACGCCATCATCATTGCACCGCACCCGCGCGCCAAGCTGACCAACAAGATGATCTGCGATTATATGCGCGAGGCCATCGTCGCCATGGGCGCGCCGGCGGACCTGGTGCAGAGCATCGATGTACCCTCGCTGGACAAGACCAACGAACTGATGCGCCAGTGCGACCGCATACTTGCCACCGGCGGTGAAGCCATGGTGTCGGCGGCGTACTCGTCCGGCACTCCGGCGCTGGGTGTAGGCGTGGGCAATGCGGTGATTACGGTCGATGATACGGCCAACCTCGAGGAAGCCGCCGAGAAGATTCGCATCTCCAAAACACTGGACCTGGCGGCCTCCTGCTCGTCGGACAATTCCGTGCTGGTGTTTGAATCCATCTACGAAGAGTTTCTGGAGAAGCTCAAGCACGAGGGCGGTTTCATTGTCGACGGTGACGACAAATCGAAGCTGCAGAGCGTGATTTGGCAGGACGGGCACCTGAATGCGGCCATCGTGGCGCAGCACGCCACCACCATCGCCGGGCGTGCCGGCATTGACCTGCCAGAGGGCAAGCAGTTCTTTATCGTGCCGGAAGTGGGGGCGGGCCCGGATTACCCCTTCTCCGGTGAAAAGCTCACGGTGACGATGGCCCTGTACAAGGTGCGCGACATCGACGAGGCCATCGAGTTGACCAACCGCATCCAGGCCTATCAGGGCCAGGGTCACAGCTGCGGCATCTACTCCAACAACGACGACAACATTCTGAAGCTGGCCCTCGCCACGCGCACCTCGCGGGTGATGGTGAACCAGCCGCAGTCGGCGTCCAACAGCGGCAACCTGTGGAACGGCATGCGCCAGACCTTCTCGCTGGGCTGCGGCTCCTGGGGCGGCAACAGCATCAACCACAACATTACGTGGCGCGACCTCATCAATGAAACCTGGGTGTCCAAACCTCTGGCGCAAACCAAGGTGATACCGCCCGACGAAGAGCTGTTCGGCAAAGTGATGGACCGCTTCTGAGGAGGGTTGACCATGGATTTTTCCATCTCTGAAGAGCAGCAGGCGTTTGTCGACAGCGCCCGTGCGTTCTCCGATGGTGTGCTGGCGCCGCAGGCCGCGCAGTGGGACGAGGAATCCTTCTTCCCCAAGGACGTGCTGCGCCAGGCCGGAGAGCTCGGCTTCATGGGCATGTACACGCCCGAAAGCGCGGGTGGCCTTGGCATGGGGCGCCTGGATGCGAGCCTGATTGTGGAGGAGCTGGCGCGCGGTTGCACTACCACCGCCGCCTTCCTCACCATTCACAACATGGCGACCAGCATGATCGGTCATTACTGCAGCGATGCTGTGATCGAGGCCTGGTGCCCCGAGTTGGTTAGCGGCGAGAAGCTGGCCTCCTATTGCCTCACAGAGCCTGGCGCCGGTTCCGACGCCGCCTCCCTGCGCACCTCCGCCCGGCGCGACGGCGATGACTACGTGATCAACGGCAGCAAGGTGTTCATTTCCGGTGCTGGTGAGACCGACGTGCTGGTGGTGATGCTGCGTACCAGCGACGATGGCGCGCGCGGCATTACCGCGGTTCTGGTGCCGGCGGACGCCGAGGGCATCAGCTACGGCAAGAAGGAAGCCAAGATGGGCTGGAACGCCCAGCCTACCCGCATGGTCACCTTTGACGACGTGCGGGTGCCGGTGGCAAACCGCCTGGGTGCCGAGGGCCAGGGTTTCTCCATCGCCATGATGGGGTTGGATGGGGGGCGCATCAATATTGCCACCTGCAGTGTGGGTACGGCGCAGCAGGCGCTGGAAGAGGCCACGGCCTATGTGCAGGAGCGACGCCAGTTCGACACGGCCATCGCCGACTTCCAGCACACCCAGTTCAAACTCGCGGATATGCTCACCGAGCTGGTTGCGGCGCGGCAAATGATACGCCTCGCCGCCAGCAAGCTGGACAACAAGGACCCGCAGGCGACCACCTACTGTGCAATGGCCAAGCGCTTCGCGACCGACGTGGGTTTTCAGGTCTGCAACGATGCCCTGCAGTTGTTCGGCGGCTACGGTTATATCCGCGAATACCCCATGGAGCGCCACGTGCGCGACACGCGAGTGCACCAGATACTCGAAGGTACCAATGAAATCATGCGCGTCATCGTGGGGCGCAAACTGTTAATGGAAGGCGCACTGGAGGTCATCAAATGAGCCTGAGCACATCGGAAAAACTGAAAGTCGAGATTCGCGGTCACACCGCGCTGGTTACCATCGATAACCCGGCGGCCAACACCTGGGATACCGACAGCCTGCCCGCTCTGCGCGATCTGGTCGCGGCCCTGAACAGCAACCTGGATATCTACGCGCTGGTGCTGACCGGCGCCGGCAGCAAGTTCTTCTCCGCCGGGGCGGACCTCAAGCTGTTTGCCGATGGCGACCCAAAAACAGCCGACCGCATGGCCTGCTTTTTTGGCGAGGCCTTTGAGGCGCTGGCGGACTTCCGCGGCGTTTCCATTGCGGCAGTGAACGGCTTTGCCATGGGCGGCGGGCTGGAAGTGGCGCTGGCCTGCGACCTGCGCATTGTCGAAGAACAAGCGCAACTGGCGCTGCCCGAGGCCCGGGTCGGCCTGCTGCCCTGTGCCGGCGGTACTCAGCGCCTCGCCTGGTTGGCCGGCGAAGGCTGGGCCAAACGCATGATCCTCTGCGGTGAACGCATCAATGCGGCCACGGCGGAGCGCATCGGCCTGGCGGAAGAAGTGGTCGGCACCGGTGAAGCGCTGGAGCGCGCCCTGGCCCTGGCGGAGCAGGTCTGCGAACAGAGCCCCAGCTCCATCGGGCGCTGCAAGCAGCTGATTCACTCGGCTCGCGACAAGGCGATCGGCGATGGCCTGGCGGCAGAGCGTGAACTGTTCGTCGAGCTGTTCTCTACCGAAGACCAGCGCGAGGGCGTGAACGCGTTTCTCGAGAAGCGCAAACCCGAATGGAAAAACCGCTAAGGATTCAAGCATGTCAGATGCCCCTGTCATCGTTGAGGTAGTGGAGTGTGCCGGGCGCAAGCTTGGCCACCTCACCCTCAACGTGCCGAAAACCCTGAATTCACTGACCCTGCCGATGGTCGACACGCTACAGGAACAACTGGACGCGTGGCGCGACGACCCGGAGATTGGTGCCATCTTCATTGACGGCAGCGGCGAGAAGGCTTTCTGTGCCGGCGGCGATGTGCAGGCCCTGCACCGTTCCGCTACCGCGACCCCGGGTGGCCCCTGCGAGGAGGCAGAGGCCTTTTTCGCACGGGAATACCGCATGAACTACACCCTGCACACCTACCCCAAGCCGATCATCTGCTGGGGGCACGGTATTGTCATGGGCGGTGGCCTCGGGGTAATGGCCGGCTGTTCGCACCGCGTGGTCACCGAGGCCACGCGCATCGCCATGCCGGAAGTCACCATCGCGCTGTTCCCGGACGTGGGCGGCAGCTGGTTCCTCAACCACATGCCCGGCAAGTCGGGGCAGTTCCTCGCCCTTACTGGCGCATCCATCAACGCGGCGGACGCGGTGTTCACCGGCCTGGCGGATCGCTTCATTGCCAGCGAGCACAAAGGCGCGGTGCTGGAGCAGTTGCGACGCAGTAACTGGGCAGATGATTGTGCGGCCAACCATGCGCGCGTGCGTCACATTCTGCGACCGCTTACCGAACAGAGTATCGCCAGTATGCCGGGCGGGCAGGTGGAGCCGCACCTGAGCCGGATCAATTCCCTCTGTGACGGCGACGATGTACATCAGGTGGTGGACAATATCGTCAATCAACAAACCACCGACCAGTGGCTGTCTCGCGCGCGCGATGGACTGGCACACGGGTCGCCCTTGGCGGCACTGTGGATAAGCCGTCAGCTGCAGGAAACCCGGCACAGCTCACTGCGGGAGGTGTTTCAGGCGGAGCTGCAGCTCGCCACCAATGTGGTGCGCTACCCGGAATTCGCCGAGGGCGTGCGCGCCCTGCTGCTGGACAAGGACCGCAACCCGGCCTGGGCATTCAAGAGCACGCGCGAAGTGCCCCAGGCGCTGATCGACGGCTTCTTCACGGCCCCCTGGGCAAACAACCCGCTGGCCGACCTCTAATCGCACAGGAGAGATTCACCATGGCGCAAGTTGCATTTATCGGCCTCGGCAATATGGGTGGGCCGATGGCCACCAATCTTATCCATGCGGGGCACAGCGTTACCGTATTCGACCTGTCGGAGGCGGCCTGCCAGCAGCTGTCGGAGGCGGGGGCGCTGGTGGCCGCGTCGGCCGCCGATGCGGTGGCGGGTGCCGATTACGTGATTTCCATGCTGCCGGCGGGCAAGCATGTGGCCAGTGTGTACCTCGGAGAGGACGGACTGCTGGCGCGCCTGGGCACAGAGACCACCGTACTCGATTGCAGCACGATAGACGCTGAAACCTCACGTGAAGTCGGCAAGGCAGCGGCGGCCTTGGGCATCGGTTTCATGGATGCGCCGGTCTCCGGTGGCGTTGCGGCCGCGGCTGCGGGCACGCTGGCCTTCATGTGTGGCGGCGAAGCGGCGACGTTCGAGAAAGCGCGCGTGATTCTGGCTGGCATGGGCAAGAATATTTTCCATGCCGGCCCTGCCGGGGCCGGCCAGGTGGCCAAGGGCTGTAACAACATGCTGCTGGCGATTCACATGATAGGCACTTGTGAGGCGCTGGAAATGGGGGTGCGCAATGGTCTGGACCCGGCGGTGCTGTCGGAGATCATGCTGGCGAGTTCAGGTCGCAACTGGTCGCTGGAAGTCTACAACCCCTATCCGGGCGTGATGGAGAAAGCACCGGCCAGCAACGGCTACAAGCCGGGGTTCATGGTTGACCTGATGGCCAAGGATCTCGGCCTGGCGATGGATATTGCCAGCCAGAGTGGTGTGGACAACCAGATGGGGCAGCTGGCGCGGGACCTGTACACCCGTCTGCAGGGAGCAGGCATGGGGCAGCAGGATTTCTCCAGTGTGCTCACCCTGCTCGAGCAGAAAAACTGAGGCCAGGGATCGCGGGGCGCCTTCGCTCAGCGTTGCGCGTCTCGGCTTGCGCCTACTCAGGCGTCCCAGGTCTGTTCAGCCCAGACAATAGCCCCATCGTTATTGTGGTCCCAGGACTTTTGGCCCAGATGGTTGATCCGTAGTACGCCGTCGTCTTCCTGGCGGCTTCCTGGAATGGGCCTCGCCTGCAGCACATAGCCCTTGGCGTCGGCCGACTCTATGGTCAGCTCATAGTGGGCTGCCCTGTTGAACAGCGCTTCGCGGCGAAAGAGTTCGGCGGAGGGTGCTGCTGGCGTGGGCGCACCGTGCTCTGTGGCGCCAGCGTAGGTGCCGCCAAGCGCAAGGTGTTGCTCCATCGCGCCCGCCAGGGCCAGCAGTGCGACCTTGGCGTTCGAGCGGTTTTCGCCGGCAGAGCGATCCTGGTAGGCGGGTAGGGCCAAAGTCACCGGTATCGCCAGCATCGCCAGAAAAACGACGGCGAGCAAGCGGTCGAGCAGCTTGAAACGTTGGGGCGTAGCAGTGCGTGATTGGCGAGTCATCTGAGTGTACCCCGCTGGGTGTCTTGATCTCAGAATCCTAGATACACGATAGCGCCGAGTGTGACGATGATTTCCGCAATGCACGTCGCCAGGATGTGATGCGACTCACGTTTCCCGGCACAGGGTCACGACGGGTCGCCCTGCCACCGCATCAGGTTGAGGAACTCCCGCCGGGTTTTCGGCCCGTAGGTCTGAAAGTGCGGGTCGGGCGCGCTGCGGTAGGCGGCGCGCTGCAGTGCCACGGAATCGAGGTTGAAGCGCGGCATCAGGTCCCTTACGTGCTGGCCGTAGGGCTGCAGTGCATTCAGCCCGAAAACCTTGGCACGCAGGGCGGCAGTCATCTTCGGGTAGCCGTACATGGCTTGCAGCTTGTCGGCAATCTGGAAGCTGCGAAACGCCTGTATCTGGTCCTGCGGCGATCCGTACCAGATGGAGTCGGTGCCCCAGAGCACGTTGTCTTCGCCGACGTAGGTGAGCAGCTTGCCCAGGGTGTGTGCGGCGCTGTCCGGGTCGCGCATCAGGTAGCGCCAGGTGCTTCCCATTTCCGCATACACATTGCTGTTGGGTGCGATGTTGTTGTCGCGCAGGGACGTGACCAGGGCGTCCACCCCGTCTTCACGGTTGGGGTCGTAAGGCCCCTCGGCACTGCCCGCAACGTAGCCTGAGTGATAAACCAGAAAGCTGATGTCCGGGTAGCGCTGGGCCACACGGCCAATGTCGGCGCAGGTGGAGTGCTCATAGGACTCTTTGCCGAAGGGCAGGCCCTTGTGAATGGCAACGATCTTCACCCCCAGTTTGCGCGCTTTTTCCAGAAAGGGGATGCCGGTGTCTTCATCGTCGAGCCAGAAGCCTTTCCCATCCGGGCCCCACTGGGTGTAGGTTTTCCACGCGGCAACGCCCCAGTGTTCGGCCAGCTCGTCCATGGCGTCCAGGTCGCCGTCCTGGTTGGGGTTTACCCGGCCGTGCAGAAGCAGGCGGTGTGTGCCCTGCATCTGTTCGACGATCTCCGCCGTAGCGGCGGCTTCCTCGATGGTGAGCGGCTCGGCATCGGAGCGTGAAGGCACGAAGGAGAGCACCATCAGGTCGGTATCCGAATCGAGGAAAACATCCTGCACGAACCGCTCGGCGTTGAAACAGTCGAGGTAGGCGCGTCCCGGCCCTTCACCCGCAGCACAGCGGGCGTTGGGTAGCCCACTCAGCGGGCGGGCAGCGTCCGGCAGTTTTTCCGTCCAGGCGCCGGTGGGATTCACGAAGTGGCCCTGCACATCAAAAATGAACTCGTTGCCGCCCACCTGTGCGGCGGCCAGTTGCTGATCCCACTGCGCATCGGGCTCCAGCTCGAAATAGCCACCGCGCTCGCCGCCGCTGGCATAGGCCCGATTGAAGGCCAGCAGCGTGGTGGCGGCACCGCAGGCGCTGGTGAGAAAGGCGCGCCGCCCGAGTCCGCTGTGTCGCGCGGCGGCATCTGCGGCGTTGCGTGCCAGCCGGTTGGCATGGTGGTGGATCGCCTGCAGCGGGATGGGCAGGAACTCGCCGTTGGATGTGGTGTCGAGTTTTATCGGCAGGCGAATGCCGTCGGGGTCCTGTGGGGTGCGCTGGGCCATGGGAGTACTCCGTGTCGGCTGTGGAACTCAACTTAGGGTAGAGCATTTCCCCACCCCGGGGCAGGCATGCTTGCCTCCATGGGGCGAGAGTGGTGTCAGGTGCTGTGGCTGAGCAACCAGTACAGGGTTGGCAGGCTAGCCAGCGAGATCAGGATGCCGATACCAATCAGGCCCGTGACCAGGCGTGGTGCGAGGCCCGCCATGATGGCGATGGTGCCGGCGGAAATCATCGGTGGCATAGCGGCCTGGAAGACGGCGACCTGCGTGGCCAGCCCACGCTGGCCCCAGGCGTGCCACAGCAGATAGGTGCACAAAGGCATCAACAGCAACTTGATGCCCAGGGCGATGGTCAGGGTCAGCCGCTCGCTGCGCGCCAGGCGTATGCTGATCTGGAAACCCACCGCCACCATGACCAGGGGCACCAGCGTCGCGGCGATACTGGTGATGAGCTGTCCGGCAAGAGGCGGCAGGGGAACGCCGCGCAGTGCGAGACCGGCGAGCAAGGCAAGGAAGGGGGGAAAGCTGAGGATGCGCCTGGCGATGGCGCCGGCTGAGGGCGTGTCGACCTGGGGGCTGTAGAGGGCGGCAATCACCACGGCATAGCTGGACAGCGCAAGAAACGAGCCCAGCTGGTCGTAGACCATGGCGTAGGGCATGCCCGCAGCGCCAAAGAAGGACTGCACCAGCGGAAAGCCGAGGTAGGAGGTGTTGCCCAGGGGCAGCACGATCAACAGCGCGCCCACCACCTCGCGCGGCCAGTGCAGCAGGCGGCCCAGCACAATCACTAGCGGCACCACCAGCAACATCAGCAGCCAGGGAGTGATGGTCGGGATCAGCAGCGCGCTGGAGAAGGTCAGCAGGGGCACATTGCTCAGGATGACCGCCGGCAGGGCCACGTTCAGCGCGTAGGCGTTCAATGCCACAGCGGTGTTCTCGGGCATGCCCCGCACCCGGCGCAGGCACAGGCCGATGCCGAGGTAGGCGAGGATCAGCAGGAAATTGTCCATGAAGGCGGTGTTGCTCGTCAGCCGGACCGTACATGGTAAGCAAGCGGGGCGGGAATGGGTAGTCGCGCATCACATGCCTTTGCAAATGCCGCTAACGCGGCTACGCTGGCGGGTCAACTCCCTGTCAAGCGAGCCCCCCGACCATGGATTCCGCCGCCCTCAAACTGCATTGTGCCGAGCTGGCACAGCAAGGGTACACCCTCCTGCCGGACTTCCTGTCCGCGGCCCAGTTGCAGCGCGTCAATGGCCTCTTTGACCAGTGGCTGGGTGGCCATCGGGGGCGCAATACGTTTGAGGGGCAGTCCACCGAGCGCATTTATACCCTCGTTGCGCGGGACAAGGTGTTCCAGGACATCGTCGAAGACCCGCGTGTTCTCGCGCTGTGCGCGGCACATCTGCTGCCGAACTACCTGCTGACCGCCAGTCAGGCGATTGTCATCGGCCCGGGAGAAACCGCACAGCCCTGGCACACGGATGATGCCTTCTACACGGTGCCGCGCCCCAGGCCCATGATCAGCCTGTCCACGATCGTTGCGGTGGAGGACTTCACTGTCGAAAATGGTGGCACCCAGGTGATTCCCGGCAGCCACCGCTGGTCGGACGAAGAATTGGCGGGGGCTTATCTGCAGGGTGATGAGCAGACGGGGCAGGCGCTGGAGCAGCGCGTTGCGGCCCAGGCGCGCAGCGTAACCCTGCGCGCTGGCAGCTGCCTGGTGTTTGCCGGTACGCTGTTGCATCGCGGTGGTGCCAACGTGAGCCCGGGAACGCGCCGGGCCTTTTCCAACCAGTATTGCCAGCCCTGGGCGCGGCCCCAGGAGAATTTCTTTCTCGGCGTTCCGCCTGTCCAGGTACGCGACATGTCGCCGCAGCTGCAGTCGCTGCTGGGGTATTCCATCCACCCCCCGTTCATGGGGCAGGTGACCGCGTACCACCCGCGACGGGCGCTAGAGCCGGGGTTTGTGGCGCCCGTGGCGCGTGAAAGCTGAGGGTTCGGGCGGGCATGATCCACGTTTTCCCCTCCAACCGTCTTGAGCACCTGGCCGGCGCGCTGGCCACCCTGCTGAACGTGCCCGCTGCCGCGCCACTGGCGCCCGAACACATTCTGGTACAGCACCGGGGCATGCAACACTGGCTGAGCATGCAGCTGGCGCAGCATCCGCAGCGCGGCATCGCCATGAACCTGCAGTTTCCGCTGCCGGTGCGCTTCATGTGGACGCTCATCCGCACGGTGCTGGGAGAGCACGTCGTGCCCGAAACCTCGCCCTACCAGCGCGAGGTGCTGGTTTGGCGGATCCACGAGCTCTTGGGTCGCGCGGCAGTGACAGCGGAGCCGGCATTCGCTGAGCCCACGCGCTACTGGCAACAGCAGTCAGAGCGGCAACAGCCCTTGCGCCGCTATCAATTGGCGGAAGAGCTCGCGGACCTGTACGAGCAGTACCTGATGTACCGCCCGGACTGGATTGAGGCGTGGGACCGCGGTGCCCGCGGCACGCGCGAGCCTGCCGCGAATGAGCCGCTGCACTGGCAGGGCCTGCTGTGGCGGATGCTGGCCCGTGAGGTGCCGGGCCACCCGGTGGCGTTATTGCGCGAGGCCATGCGGCGTCTCGCCCGGCCGGTGCCGGGGCTGCCCGCACGGTTCTTCGTGTTCGGCGTCAATTCCCTGGCACCGCTGTGGCTGGAGTTTTTGCAGGCGCTTTCCGCCCAGCAGGGTGTCGATATTTTTCTCCTGTACCTGAACCCCAGCAACGAGTTCTGGCAAGAGGCGGCGAGTGAGCGCCAGGTCGCCCGTCGTCGCGCCCAGTGGCTGGATGCACACGACAGCGATGCCGGTTTTCTCGAGGAGGAGGGCAACCCGCTGGTCACCAGCCTGGGGCAGCAGGGCCAGCAGTTCGTGCGCCTGCTGGCGGACTGGGCCGACAGTGAGACCGCGCTGTTTGCGGAACCTGAAGGCAGCACGGTGCTCGCGGAGCTGCAGCGCGACATGCTGCAGTTTGTCGATGGACGCGATGGCCGCCATGTCAGCGAGGACTCTGCGGACCCGGCGGCGCCCTCCGATGACTCGATTACCATCGCCACCGCGCACAGCGCACTGCGCGAAGTGCAGGGGCTACACGACTGGCTGTTGCACCGGTTCAACGCTGACCCCAGCCTCAAGCCCCGCGATGTGGTGGTGCTGTGCCCGAACGTGGAGGACTACGCGCCCTTTGTGGAGGCTGTATTCGCGGGCCGCTATGAAGGGCTGGGCGACGATGTACCGCCGCTTCCCTGCTCGATTGCCGACCGTAATCCGGGGGACGCCGACCCCACGATTGCCGCCTTCCTGGCCCTGCTGGAGCTGCCCGACGCGCGCCTGCAGGTAAGCCAGGTGCTGGGCTGGTTGCAGGTGCCGGCAATCCAGCAGTGTGTGGGTGTCACGCCAGCGGAGCTGGTGCGTATCGGCCACTGGCTGCAGACCGCCGCCGTGCACTGGGGCCTGGATGGGGCGCATCGGCAGGCGTGGGCGCCCGGTGTGGCGGGTGATGATTTCACCTGGGCCCAGGGCCTGGAGCGCCTGTTACTGGGCTTCGCCTGGGGCGACGAGGAAGTGGTGCTCGCCGAGCGCTTGCTGCTGCCGCAGGTGGAGGGCGCGGATGCCCTGCTGCTGGGGCGCCTTTGTGCGTTTATCGGTGCCTTGCAAGCGCTGCGCGATGACCTCGCTCAGGCGCGCGGTATCGCCGACTGGCAGGCATTTCTGCACGAGCGCCTGCGGCTTGCCCTGTTCGCCCAGGGCGGCGCGCTGGATGCGGCGCACGAGGATTTGATTGCCGTCATCAAAGAATTGGGTGAGCAGGCCCGGGCGGCGGGCTTCGCCGATGAGCTGCCGCTGGTGGTGGTGCGCCATGTGCTACAGCGCAACCTGCAGAGCCCCACGCGCACCGGGCGTCAGTTTCTCACCGGGCAGGTGACCGTATGCTCCATGGTGCCCATGCGCTCTATTCCTTTTCGCCTGGTGGCGGTGCTGGGCCTGAACGATGGCGATTTCCCCCGCCAGCGTCCGCCTCTGGGCTTCGACCTGATGGCGCAGGACCGCCCGCGTGCCGGAGACCGTTCGCGCCGCGGCGACGATCGCTACCTGTTTCTGGAAGCGCTGGTTTCCGCCCGCGATGCCCTCTACCTCAGCTACCAGGGCCGGGATGTGCGCAACAACAGCGAACGCCAGCCGTCGCTGGTGCTCGAAGAACTGTGCCGCTACCTGGAGGCATCGTCTGCCTGGGAGCGTGAAGACCTGTGGACGCTGCCGCTGCAGCCTTTCAGCGCACAGAATTATGCAGGGGCGTTGCGCACCTTCGATCCCCACTGGCAGCGCCTCGCCGCACCGCTGGCGGCGCCCGTGCGCACAGTGACCTTGCCGCCGCCGGAGACACGTCCCGAGGTGCTGCCACTCCTCGCGCTGGTAAAAGCGCTGGAACACCCCGCACGCTATTTTGCCGAACAGCGCCTGGGCCTTGCACCGGGCCGCGCGGCCACAGCCGAACTCAGCGACAGTGAACCCTTTGTCAGCAGCCACCTGGACCGTTACCGCGTGCAACAGCTTATTGTTGAACGCCTGTGGGCCGGCGATCATGCGGGGCTGGATGAAGCGTTGCGGCGGGAACGGTTGTCCGGTCGTCTGCCGGCACACACAATGACCGCGGCACAGATCGACACATGGCGCGAACAGGCAGGTGGTTTCGTGCAGCATTTGCAAGCGCACTCGGCACCGCCCGCGGGCGAAGCCGTGGCATTGGACATGCACGGCCTGCAGCTCACGGCCTCCTTGCCCCGCGGGGTGCAGGGAGACCTTCTGTTTGCCCGCCTGGCGAACCCGAAGGCCAGGGACTACCTCACCCTCTGGTTGCATCATCTGCTGGCCAACAGCTTGGCCCCCGCCGATACCCTGGGCTGCTTTCGCGGCAAGGACGGTGGCGTGCTGGAACTACATGCGGCATCGCTGCCCCGGGAGCAGGCTCAGGCGTTGCTGGCTGACTGGTGTGCGTTGTGGCAGCAGAGTTTGACCACACCCCTGCCGCTGCATGGCAGCCTGGGTATGGCGGTACCGGAGGACGATTTCGTTCAGGCTCGCTTCCCCGCGCTGTGGCTGGGCGACTACCATCGCGCCGGCTTGAGTGAAGATCCCTGGCACGCCTGGTTCTGGCCCGAGCCGCCGGACGCACAAACGCTACAGGCGCAACTGCTGCCCTTGTATGGGCCCATGCTCGAACACATCGAGCACAACGAGATTGCGCTGGAGGCCGCCGGTGACTGAGCCCTTGTGCGCCCATACGCTGCCGCTGCACGGGCGCCAGCTGATCGAAGCCAGCGCCGGTACCGGCAAGACGTTCAATATCGCCCGTCTTTTCCTGCGCTTGCTGGTGGAGCGGGAACTGCCCGTGCAGCAGATTCTGGTCATGACCTTTACCCGCGCGGCCACGGCGGAGTTGAAGGGGCGTCTCGCTCAGGCGATCAACAGCGCGCTCGAGGGCTGGGATGCCGGCAGCACAGAGCCTTTCTTTACTCACCTGCATGCGCAACAGCCCGCTGCCAGAGCGCGAGCGCTGCTGCGCCGTGCCCTGCTGGATATGGACGAAGCAGCGATATTCACCATCCACGGCTTCTGCAAACGCGCATTGACACAGCAGGCGTTTCGCAGCGGTATCAGCTTTCACGCGGATATGGAGGCCCAGACACGCAGCCTGATTCTGGAGGCACTGCAGGACTGGTACCGGCAGCAAAGTCAGGAGGCCGGGTTTGTGGACCTTTACGCGTTGTGGAGTGGTCCGGAGGCGTTCTTTGCCAGCTGGGGGCGCGTCATTGCCGGCACGGAGCCGGTGCAGGCGCCGGCGATGCCGGACCTGGGCAGCGTCTGGCGTGACCTGCGTGCGGCCTGGCCCGAAGAGTCAAAGGCCTTTCACGACCTTGATGTTGCCAAACGGCGTTCGGCACATATGCGGGCGGAGGCCGAGTCCGTGCTGGATGCGCTCAGCATGGCACTGGAAGCCGATTGGCAGGCAGCGCCAGTGGCGCAGCTGGCGTCGATACTGGCGCCAAAAACCTACGTGAATACCGACGCCAAGCAGACGCGTATGCCGGCGCTCTACGCGCTGATGCAGCAGCTGCCCGCAGCGCTGCGCGCGCATCGGGCCGCCCTGGCGCAGGCCGGGATCGACTACGCCCGCAAACACCTGGCCGAGGCCAAGGATCGACTGGACCAGCTGGATTTCAGCGACCTGGTGTCGCGGCTGCGGCTGCGGCTGCAGGATGTGCAGCAAGGCCCGGCACTGGCGGCGGCTCTGCTGCAGCAGTACCCCGTGGCGCTGGTGGATGAGTTTCAGGACACGGACCCCGAGCAATACGACATCCTCAATGCGATCTATCGCAGCGACCTGCAGCCGGCACCCTTGCTGTGCATGATCGGTGACCCGAAGCAGGCCATTTACGGCTTTCGGGGCGGCGACGTGTTTGCCTATCTGCAGGCGCGCGAGGATGCCGATACGCAGTGGGTGATGGACACCAACTACCGCTCCACGGCAGGCGTCATCCGCGGCTATAACCGCCTCTTCTACGGTCGCGAGCTGTCCGCAGCAACGGGAGCTGACGTGTTCGGCTTCGGTATCGACTACCACCCGGTACAGGCGGGGCGTGCCGAGCTTGCGGGCCTGCAGGACCCGGCCCCGCGGGGCAGTTTCCAATGGTGCCTGTTGCCCCTGGACCCGGCCCTGGCGGGTACCGACAAGCGAGGTACAGGCTATACCCGGGCAGGGCAGCAACATCTGGCGCGCTGGTCCGCGCGGGAAATTGCGCGCCTGCTGGGTGAGGCGTGTGTGGACGGCGTGTCACTGTCGCCGGCGGATATTGCCATTCTGGTGCGCGACCGCTTTGAAGCAACGGCGATGCAGAACGCGCTGCGCGAGGTGGGGCTGGACGCCGTGTACCTCAGCGCCTCGGACAATGTGTTCAACAGCGAGGAGGCGGCTAGCCTGCAACAGGCGCTGCAGGGCATTCTGCACCTGGAAGACGATCAGCTGCTGGTCGCTGCGCTCGCTACGCCCTGGCTGGGTTACGACACCGCGGCACTGTATGCGCTGCGCCAGGACGAGCACCTCTGGGCTGCGGCCTGTGCCGAGTTGGCGGCTCTGCGCCAACAGTGGTTTGGCCAGGGTTTCATGAAAATGGCCCTCGGGTTGTACCAGCGCCACCTGCAGCCGTTGCCTGCCCGGCATGAACGCACGCTCACCAACAGTCTGCACCTGCTGGAGTTGCTGCAGGCGGCCAGTCAGCATCACCGCCAACCGGAAGCACTGCTGCACTGGTTTGCGACTGCGCGGCTGGAGGCCGACGGCAGTAGCGGAACGGAAATCCAGCAGCTGCGCCTGGAGAGTGATGGCAAGCTGATTCGCCTGGTTACGCTGCACGGCGCCAAGGGGTTGGAGTACCCGGTCGTGTTCCTGCCCTTTGTCAGTTATGGGCGGGACGAAGGGCGCCAGCGACCGGGTATTGTACGCTACCACCAGCGGGATGACTTCAGTGCCCGGCACGCGCTCGAACCCACGGAGCAGGAACTGGCGTATTACCGGGAAGAACAGGCCGCAGAGGATATACGCTTGCTGTATGTCGGGGCGACGCGCGGCGTGCGCCGGGTTTACCTGATGGCGGCGGCATTTACCAGCCTGCGCACTTCGCCGCTGGCGCGTTGCCTCAGCGCCGTGAGTTGGGAAGCGTTGCAAAACCAGGTGGAGGACATGGCTGCCGCCGGTGACTGCACGAGCCTGCTGCTGGACGCGCCCGGGTCAGCGCCCGCGGTTGCCGCAACAGCCGCACCGGCAGCGGTCCTGACGCCGGCGCGCTTTACCGGGCGCATTGAGCGCGACTGGTGGCTGTCGTCATTCTCGGCGCTGACTCGCAATGTGCGCCACGGCGGGTTATCGACACCGGATCGTGACGGTGCCGCGGCCCCGCTAGCAGACCCTTCAGTGCCAGCTGCTGGCGAGCTGCGCTTTGCGCTGCGCCGCGGTGCGGAGGCGGGCAACCTGTTGCATGACGTGCTGGAGCACCTGGATTTTCAGCATCCGGACTTCGAGCAGGCACTGGACCAGGCGGAGCGCCGCTACCCCAATTTGTTGCTCGGGCAGGCCGATTGGCGCACGGCGCTAACGCAGTGGTTGACGCAGCAGCTCACGGCACCGCTGCCCAGTGGCGCGCGCCTTGCGGACCTTGCGCACCACACCACCCTGCGTGAAGTGGAATTCTACTTTCCCATGCAGGGTTCTGACGACCCCGATGCGCTGGGGCGCATCCTCACGCGCCACCGCAAGGGTAGCGAGGCGCCGCTGCCGGCCCCGGTTCGGCTCAAGGGCATGATGCACGGCTACATCGACCTCGTGTATGCCTGGGAGAATCGCTATTACGTGGTCGACTACAAGTCGACGTTCCTGGGTAACCGCCTCGGTGACTACGGCGCGGCTGCGCTCGCGGCGGATGTGCAGCAAAACGTCTACGACCTGCAGTACCTCCTGTACACGCTGGCGCTGCACCGTTATCTGCGTACCCGCCTGCCGGACTACGACCCGACACAGCATTTGGGCGGGGTGCACTATCTCTATCTGCGCGGTTTGCACCCGCAGGGCGATACCGGGGTTTACCACAGCGCTGTGGACCTGGAGGCGCTGGCGGCCCTCGATGCGTTTTTCCAGGCGCGGGAGACCAGCGCATGAATGTCTCTGGTGAAGGCGCTGGCCTCGACCGCGCCCTGGCGCAGGCGCTGTGCCGATTTTATGGCTGCGAGGCCGACTGGTTCACGCTCACCGTCATGGCCATTAGCCAGGCTTTACAGGAAGGGCACAGCTGCCTGTTCCTGCCGGATTGGGCGGGGCGCGGCGTGGCTGGTTCAGCCGCGGGCGGGACCTTGCCGTCACTGGATGACTGGTTACAGCAGCTGGCGGCGCTGCCGCTGGAGCCGGGCCGCAACACGCCGCTGGTGCTGGACGGGCAGCGCTTGTACCTGCGCCGCTACTGGCAGTTCGAGCAGAACCTGGCGGAGGCCCTGCGTCCGCGCCTGCAGCCGTCGCCGGTGGCGGATCTCGAACGGGCTCGCGCGGTGCTGGACACGCTGTTTCCCCCGCTCACGGCCGGCGAGCCACCGGACTGGCAGAAGGTGGCGGCGGCAAATGCCCTGTTGCAGGCGTTCACGGTGGTTGCGGGTGGGCCGGGTACCGGCAAAACCTACACCGTGACCCGGCTGCTTGCCTGTCTGATCACCTGCCTGTCCACAGAGCACGACCTGCCTCTGGTCATTCGCATGGCGGCGCCGACCGGCAAGGCTGCACAGCGGCTCGCCGAGTCCATCGCGGCGGCGCGTATCGAACTCGCGGGCCTGGTGCCTGCGGCCGTGTTAAGTGCCATCCCGGATAGCGGCATCACCCTGCACCGTCTGTTGGGCGTTATGCGCAACAGCCCGGGCTTTCGGCACAATGCCAGCAACCCGCTGCAACTGGATATTCTGGTGGTGGACGAGGCTTCCATGGTCGACCTGCCTCTGATGACCCGTCTGTTTCAGGCGCTGCCTGCGCGCTGTCGCGTCATACTGTTGGGCGACCCCGACCAGCTGCCTTCCGTGGCGGCCGGCTCCGTGCTGGCCGACCTGGCCGCGCTTGCTCCTTGTGATTACAGCGCGCAACGCCTGGCGGCGCTCGCCGGGCTTGGCGTCACGCTGGATGCCGCGGAGCCAGGTGCCGTGGAAGCGGACTACCTGACCACGCTGCGCCAGAGCCGTCGGTTCGACGCCAGCGGCGGCATCGGCGAGCTGGCGCGGCAGGTACTCGCCGGTGACGGCGCCGGGAGTTTACAGACGCTCGCCACAGCCGGCGACGTGCTGGCCTTGCAGGACAGGACGCGCAGCGCGGCAGCTGTCACGCGTTGGCTCGATACCCACTACAGGCCGATTGCGGAAGCACGCTGCCTTGACGAGGCCTTTCAGGCACTGCAGCGGTTCCGTATTCTGTGCCCGGCGCGCGGCGGCCCCTGGGGCGTGGAGGCGATCAACCGCCTGGCACTGGCGCGCATGAACCCGGGGGGGTTGGCGCACTACCGCGGCAAGCCCATCATGATCACCCGCAACCACCACGACCTTGGTTTGTACAACGGCGATGTCGGTCTGCTCTGGCCAGACGATGACGGACAGCTGCTGGTCTGGTTTCCCGTGGCCGGTGGTTTTCGGCCCATGGCGCCGGGGCGGCTGCCCGAGCACGAGTTGGTGTACGCGATGACTATTCACAAAACGCAGGGGTCTGAATTTGATCGTGTGGCTCTCGTGCTGCCTGAGCAGGCGAGTGCAGGCCTGACACGTGAATTGCTGTATACAGCGATCACCCGTGCACGCAATGCGCTGGAGGTCGTCGCGAGCGAGTCCGTATGGTCTGCTGCCGTAACGCAGCGTGTACACCGAGATTCCGGGCTGGCCACCCTGTTGAAATTGGAGTAGGCGGCGGAGCGCGCTATACGACAGCTTGCCGCACGCCGCTATTTCGGAAACAGCAGCACGAAATTGAAGGGTTGACCTGCCTGTTGATAGGCATCGCCGTTTCTTTCGCGTCCCCGTCGTAAGTGGTTTCCGTGTTCAAGGCAAAGCTGGTGGCGCTGGCGGTGGTGTAGACGAGAAACGGCTGTATGAAACTGGTGTTCAGGTGGTCGTTGTCACCGTCGTCCAGCGGGCCGATATTCTGGTCGTCGCTGGTTTGCAGCGGCAGCTCAGGTTTTTGCCTTCGCCGCCCACACACCGTTCTTGCTGTAGGCCTGCCATCCCCACGCGACCCAGCGCAACAGTTTGTTGGCCAGCCACAGTGCCCAGGCAAGCATCACTGCGCGGTACACCATCAGGCTCACGCTGACCACGGTGGCCGTAGGGAACTGGTCCGCTGCCGCCCGGTCCTGGAAGAAGTGATACAGGTGCGACCAACTGTTGTTGCCGGTCACCAGCATGTCGGGGCTGGACAGCAGGCCCAGCGGAATCGCCGAGACCAGGGTGGCCAGCGCGATAAAGGCGCCAATACCCAGGGCGATCTGCATCAGGTTGAATTTCAGTCGGCTCATGGCAGCGCTGTCGATACGCTGCCTGAACGCCAGCAGGAACAGGAAGCCGGCAACCACGAGTACGCCATAGCTGTTCACCGTGGACAGCCCAACACCCAGCAGCAGCCAACCGGGCAGCCCGATGGGAATGCCGGTCGCGAGGCGTTTGTTCAGCCAGTTCAGCAGCAGGGCGCCGAGCACGATGACGCAGAAGACCCCCCAGTACAACATGGCTGGCCCGATGGGCGGACCACTCAGGTAGAGCGGCCAGCGGTCCTGCGGCAGGGTGTAGGCGAGCGAGATATTACTGGCGCCATCGGGCAGCTCCACCCGGGGCGACTCACTCAGCCAGCCGCTGCCGCCGTCCTCCTCGAAGGTGACGCCAATCAGCTGGTCTCCGGGTTGCAGCGACACGCTGATGGTATTCCCTTCCGGCAGGCTCAATTCGTTGCCGTTGTGACTCAGGGCGGTCACGCGGCTCCCGGTGGGCAAGGTGAAGTTGTAGTCCTGCCCCATGCTGGCCTTGACGTTCAGGCTGAGCTGACTCTGGCGCAGTGCGGCACCGTGCTGGAAAGACAGATTGACCGCTTCTGTTGTGAAGGTGGGCCCGGCACTACCCTCGGGCCGGCTGAAGTGCAGAGTGAGCGATTCACCCGGCCAGGGTTTCCACAGAGGTTGCAGGCTGTCGGCGCCGCCGAACGGGCGCGTGGGTGGCAGCCCCTCGTGACTCACGCGCCACAGAGCCGAAGGCCGCACACGCCAGGTTTCGACATAGTGTTCTCCTGCTGCCGCCTGCAGTTGCAACTGGCTCAGCGGGCTGATGCTGGACTCCCAGCGTATTTCTCGCTGACGGTCGCTGAACTGCAGCCGCGCGCGTCCATTGGAGAAGTTCACGGCATCCGATAGGGGCCGCTCAGCCGCCAGCAAGGGGACTTCCACGGCTACCGGCCCCGATGTCGGTGCAAGCCGCGTGACCCGAGTGACTACGCGCCATTGCAGCCCGATATCGAACTCACGGTGTACGACGAAGAAGGGGGCTATGGGGTCGGGCTTGATGCGGTTGCCGGCTTCCTGGCGTGCCGCCGAAAGAGCGCGCAATGACAGCGTGCCGGACGGCACCCGCCCATCCACCAGGCCGCTCAGTTGCCAGTCGGTTGTGCTGGTGTTGAGGTTGTGAATTGCCAGCGGCAGGCTGACGCTGGCAATGTCGCCCTCCAGCGCTCCACTGAGGCTGACCACGTGGGGGCCCCGGGTCAGGCGCACGGACAGGTAGCCTTCGTGCAGGCGTGCGGTCGCCTCTGCGCCGTCTACCTGCAGGCTGGACACCTGCCACCCCTCCCGCGGTGTGGGAAGCTGCAGGAGCACATCGGCTGCGGCATAGGCGCTGAAGCCTATGCTCAGGGTTTGGCGCGTGGTTGTAATCAACCCTTCGTCGAGCGCTATACAGTGCGGGGCACAGGCCGGCGGCTGCAGCAGCCGCTGCTCCAGCTGGTTGAGCAATTGCGGCGAGGGGAACGCTTGTGCCGCGGCCGGCTGTGGCAGGCCCGAAAGCACCAGGCCGGCTGTCAACGCAAGGGTCACCGCACTGGCTGCGGGCGCCGCCATTGCGCCGCTTGCTGTCGGTGCCGTGGCCGCCGGTGGATTGCGCAGGGTGCGCACCAGCGCGCTCATCAGCACCCCGGCATACGCGAGGGTGAGCAACACGCCGAGCACGCGCCAAAGCCGTGTCAGCCATGGCGGGCTGTACATGACGGAGAGTGATGCGGCTTGCGGCACCGGGCTGGCAGATTGTAGCGTCACACTGTTCCAGAGCCAGTTCGGTGCCCCCGGCCCGGTTTGTACGCGGTCTGTCTCGCCCAGCAGGTAGGCGTTCTGCTGGATGCGCGGCGGGGCTGCGGCCGCGAGCATCTTCCCTTCCACGGCCGCGCGCGGGGCCATGGCTGCAGTGCTCTCCAAACTAGCGTCGCTGGCCACGGAGCGCGCGTTGTGGTCAAACTGAGAGGCGTAATCATAGACGCCCACGGAGCTCCGCTCGAGAGAAGGGTAGATGGCCAGGCGGAAATTGCCGATGGAAAAGGCCACCAGGGCGAGGACTGCGGCGATGCAGGTGAGGGTGGTTGCGACGGCAACGCCGCGCCGGATTCGTCCGCGCGCGATGGCCGCGAGCGGCAGCAACAGCAGGAGGGTCGCCAGCAGTGCGGTGGGCATGCCCGGCTCGTGGTAGGCGGTGAGCAGGGCGGCAATCGCCAGAGCTGCGGCCTTGAAGCCGAGGAGCTTGCGCGTCGCCGCCACCAGCACCAGCAGCAGGAAGATGTCCCAGAGGTCCCAGTCGCTCAGCCACGTGCCGCGAATGTCCTCAACGCCGGCCGCGTGCAGTACGCGCCAACCGGGGGGGATATGCAGGGTGGCGTTGAAGGTATCAGCGCGGCTTTTCCAGCCTGTTGCCGAGAACTGCGTTGGGGAGGCAACACGGGTGACAGCCTTGAGCGCAATGTCAGGGCTGCGAATTTCGACGCCTTCACCGCCTGCGTGCTGTGTCACCAACACCGGGTGGCCGGATACTTGCGCGCTGCCGAGCCGGGTGTCGGCCTGTGTGTTCAGGCGCCACTCGCTGCGCATCGCGCCTGTGATGGATTCCACACCGGTAAGCGCATCGCCGTCAAAATCCAGCCACAGGTTTCGGGTCACCGACAGGGTATTGTTCCCGGGCGACTGGTCGCCGCGATACTCGGTGTTGATCTGCATCGTAGTGTCCGCGCCCAGGCGCCAGGTGGGAAGCGCTTTCCATTCCTCCGGCACGGGTGCCTGCGAGGTGTCGATTCCTGGAGCCCCGGAAAGTGTGACCTGTCGCAGGTTGCTGTCGGCGGCGAAACTCAGGTATTCCACAGCGGGCCAGTCATCGTCATGCCGGTTAGTGGTCAGCTGCTCCACGACCTGTAAAAAACGCGCTTGTGCGATCAGCGTGTGGCGCCCGGCGCTCAACTGAATGCGCAGGTCACCGTTGTCTTCAATGCGGGCGGGCAAAGGGGAGTCGATACCCATCAGCGCCGTGTTCGGCCAGGCGAGCTGCCCCAACTGAACTTCTCGCGGTTCGCCGCTCACGGTCATGACCACGCGCGTCTCCAGCGTCATCGGCACACCGTCTGCCAGTTTGCGGAATACCTCTACCTGCAGCGAATTACTCTGTTTCACCGGAGCGACGGCGCTGTCGCGCCCCAGAATAAGCTGCGCCCCCCGGCGTTCCGTGTTTGCCGGCTGCCCGGCCTCGGTGACTTTGAGCAGGGCGATGCTCTCCGGCAGCGGCAGGCTTGCGGGCCGGCGCTGCCAACGGAACTGGCCGCCAATCTCGTGTTTGCCCCGGGATAGCAGAGCATGGGGGGTGCCGGCCCGGTCCAGAACGGCTGCACGGCTCCCGTTCACGGTCACCCTCAGCGGCCAGTTGCCTGCGCCCCCTGGCAGCGGCACCAAAGCGTCATCGCGGAATACCTCCACCTGGTAATTGAAGGACATTCCGTCTGCACGCAGGTCCAGCGCCAGCTGGCCGGGCCAGATGCACACGCGTTCAGAATTCTTCGCGACCACCCAGGGGCAGGTGTGGTCCGGGTGCTTTTCGAGTACCCAGTCGTCCCAGGAGCGCAATGCCGCCGGATCAGCGGCGGCATGCAGGCTGGCCAGCAAGGTGAGGAGGCAGGCCAGGTATCTGATGGCAAGGCGAGGCATGGGCATCTCCGGAACGGGCGCGGGCTTGCGCGTAAACGTAAACATAGCATCCCCGCAGCCATTCGCGAGACAGCACATTGATGTTCAGTCAGCCCATTCGGCTATAGGCAAGGCGGCAGCGGGCCTGTTTGGGAAGTCGTAGCCTCCCACAGGCTGATACGATGGAGGCGTGAGCTTGTCGCTGTCTAGGTTGTCAACGCATCCCAGGTGCCCTGTTGTGCCTGTGCAAGGGTATCCAGATACTCCGTCACCGCGCAGATCCGGCCCGCGCGCAGGGCGAACACAAAGCAATAGGTGTTGGTGTATGGGTCGCCGTTGGCCAGACGCGCATGCAGGGTGAACTGGGCCACCACATGCGCGTCGGCGACGATCAGAGGCTGGAGGTCCAGGGTCATGCTGCCCGCTTCGTAGACCCCCACCCCACTGTGCAGCAGGTCCATCACTGCCGCGTGGCCCACGCGGGGGTTGGGTGTAATGTGCGGGTTGCTGCCCGGTACTTGCCAGGTGACATCCGTGGTAAAGAAATCGGCGAGTTCTCGCGATGTGTCGTGGCCGAGAATGACATCGAAGTATTGTGCTATCAGTGCGCGGTTCTTGCTGGTGCTCATGTGTCGCTGCTCCGGGTGCTCTGTCCAGGGGGTAACTGTTCCCCCGGGTGGCAAGCGTAGTTTGCAGGCCAAGATAGCGGATTTTAGGGTGAAGATCATTTCCGCGCATCGCGCGCCAGCCGAGGAGCCAGATTGCGCTTATGGTGGGCGTGCTTCATGCTGACCGCGTATGTTCCACAAAGGCGTTGAGGTTTTTCATGTTAGCTCGCACCGCACTGTTCGCATTACTCGCCCTTGGCTTGCTTGTGGCCTGTTCCACAACAACGGGTTCTGATACCTCCGCCAGGGAGGCAATTGAAACAGATCGTCTCCATGGAATCGTCAAGGTACTGGCGTCGGACGAGTTTGGCGGCCGTGCCCCCGGCACTGCCGGCGAGGACAAAACAGTGTCCTACCTCACCGAGCAGTTCGAGGCCATGGGTGTGGAACCCGGCGGCCCGGATGGTCAATGGACTCAGGCCGTGCCGATGATGCGCACCTTCCTGGAATCACCGCAGTTGGCGTTCACTTACCCCCAGGGCAAGGAAAAGCTGATGCAAGGTGAAGACATTGAGGTAAGCACGGTACGCGCCACGCAACGTATCGATGCCCGGGATATCCCCCTGGTGTTTGTCGGCTTCGGGGTGACGGCGCCTGAGCGCAACTGGGACGACTATGGCGACATCGACCTGACCGGCAAGATTGCCGTGTTCCTGGTGAACGACCCGGACTTCGCTGCAGCGCCCGATGAGCCCGTTGCCGGGCGTTTCGGCAACCGTCGCATGACCTATTACGGGCGCTGGGCCTACAAGTACGAAGAGGCGGCGCGGCGCGGTGCGCTGGGTGCCCTGGTCATTCATGAAACCGAGGCCGCCGGTTACGATTGGAGTGTGGCGGCTGCTGGCGCCGGCGAACGCGTAGCGCTGGCGGGCAATACCAGCGGCCCGGTCCCGGTCGCGCTGCAAGGCTGGCTCCACGAGGGCGCCGCTACCCAGCTGCTCGCCATGGCCGGTCGCGACCTGGCCACACTACGCAGTGAGGCGCGCCAGCCAGGCTTCCGCGCTTTTGAGTTGGATGGCGTGCGCTTCAGCGCGCAATCAAGCGTCAAAATCACCCGCTTTGACAGCCGCAATGTACTGGGCTTGCTGCCGGGCCACGCGCGGCCTGATGAGGTACTGATGGTCTCGGCCCACTGGGATGCCTACGGTGAAGGCCCCGCCGATGCGCAGGGCAGAACGGTGCGTGCGGGTGCCAATGACGATGCACTCGGCACCGCAGGCGTGCTGGAAATTGCCCGTGTACTTAAAGCCGGCCCGCCGCTGGAGCGCAGCGTGGTATTCGCCTTATGGACAGCCGAGGAATCGGGCCTGGTGGGGTCCAGGGCCTATGCGGTGGACCCGGTGTACCCGCTGGAGACGACGGTGGCCAACTTTACCCTGGATATCCTGCAGACGGCGGGTGCGGCGCGGGATGTGATTCTGGTGGGCGAAGGCCAGAGCAGCCTGGAAGACGACCTGGCGCGTGTTGCCGCGCAGCAGGGCCGCTATGTAACGCCGGAAAACCTCCCCGAGAATGGCCTGTTCTACCGTGCAGACCACTTCTCCCTGGCGCGAGCCGGTGTGCCGGTATTGTTGCTGATGGGCATTGCCGGGGGCGCCGACCTGGTGGAGGGGGGCCGCGCCGCCGGCAACCAGTGGATAGCGGACTACGTAGGCAACTGCTATCACAAACCCTGTGATGCCTGGTCACCTGACTGGGACCTCACAGGCGCCGTGCAGGACATCGAGTTGTTCCGCGTGTTGCTGGAGGATCTGGGGAATTCCACGCGCTGGCCGGATTGGCGTGCCGAATCGGAGTTCAGGGCGGTGCGCGAGAGCAGCGCGGCAGCGCGACCTTAAGCAGAGTTTACGGGAGCGTCGTCATGTCCTCTGCAAAAAGCTTTGAGCAAGTGCGTGCCGAACAGCTGGAGTACAACGCAAAACGTGAGTCGGGCTACCGCGAACGCGCGTTGAAACTCTACCCCTGGATCTGTGGCCGTTGCGCCAGGGAGTTCGACCGCAGAAACCTGTCGGAACTCACCGTGCACCATGTCGACCACAATCACGACAACAACCCGAGCGACGGCAGTAACTGGGAGCTACTTTGTCTGTATTGTCATGACGAAGAGCACAGCAAGTTTGAGGCGTATGTGCGCTACGGCGGCAGTAAGGCAAGCAAGAGCAAAGCGGCCACCCACCAGCCGTTTGCGGATTTGAAGGCAAACATGGAAGGCGGCAAGGATTGAAGGGTATCTGCGCAAGCAGCTTGCTTCAGTGATTCAGCGTGGGCTGGGTGTCAGAAAGTGGCGATTTCAGCAACATAATTAAAAACTGTTGTGATTTTCGTAACAGCCGTATGGAGGCTCGGTCTCCTGAAAAATTGGTTCCGGGCGCCGTTCTATTTTATTTATGATTAAAATCAATGGGTTATAAGTTTTCTTGGCGGTATCTGAAAAGTTGGCATTGTTTCTGCAATACCCATGGCAAGGAGCAGCAAACAGCGACTCCCA
>CERO01035205.1_pt1 | contig 60240 bp, 58 predicted proteins | sample 530851 | NCBI WGS metagenome assembly CERO01 (sample SAMEA2621033, study PRJEB7988) | marine metagenome | biome: marine biome (ENVO:00000447); feature: surface water layer (ENVO:00002042); material: "saline water (ENVO:00002010), including plankton (ENVO:xxxxxxxx)" | depth 5 m
GCCAGTGGTGGCCGTTGTGCTGCAACCGCAGCGCTCCGCAGTGCTCCCTCAGCACGATGCCGGGCTGTTGCAGCAGGGCGCGGCAAACGGCGGGTGGCGACAGCCAGCCTGACCGTGGATACCAGTAGCCGGCGCTGGTCTGGTGAATACCGATGAGTTGCGACGCTCGTTCGGCGTCCGCGACCTGGGCAAGCTCCGGTACTGCATGCAGCAGGGGCCGCATCCGCTCCAGCTCGGCGATATTGGTGACCTGGTGAAAGCTGCCACACAGTGCCCCGTCCTCACCCTCCTGCAGTGCGCCGCTGGCAAACGCGGCGGCGTATTGGCGTACCGCGAAGTCGAAACTGCAGAGGGCGAAGTCAGTCAGGGCCGAATGACGGTGTGAAAGCCGCGTGTACATGACCCCCTGGGCGTTGCCTGATGCCGCCTGCGCCGGCTTTCCGCGTTCCAGCACGGTGACTTCGAGGCCGCGCCGCACCAACGCTGCCGCGGTGTGGCAACCGGCCAGGCCCGCCCCCAGCACCAGCACCTGGCCAGGTGGTGTGCGGCTGTGCCAGGGCAGGTCCCAGCGTGGCGCACCGGCGGTAGCTTTGCGGTGACCCGTACGCGACTGCGCGCTGCGCGTTTCTTTTCCGGCGGTGGTCGAGTGCTGGCTGTTGCGTTTAGACAGTTCCGTCGCCACGCTACCTGCACGGGGGCTACCTGCCGGCGCTGGCATGGCGAAGGTGGCACCGGGGCGGCTCAGCGCCGCGATCTCTGGCCACAGGCCTTCGAGCCCTGAGTGTTCGCTGCTGTCGTGATCACTGGCACAAAGGTGCCAATCGTCCACGAGTGCCTTATTGCCCTGGCTGAGATCCGCGAGCACCTCATCCACCGTGCCCCACCACAGGTCCAGCGTGACCGCATCCGCGTCAAAAATTGCCCGGTGTACACCGGGCAGGGGCTGTGGGTAGTGCCTGCGCAGTGTTGCGCCGAGTTCCGCCAGGTGCGGCCAGGCTGCGAGGCTCGCGGCCAGATCGCTGCCTGCGACTGGCAGCCGGTCAATGGCAATGTAGTGCAAGCGCTGTGCGCCAGCCGCCGGGTGCTCGCGTGATCGCCAGCGCTGCCAGGTGAGGAGAAAGTCGAGCCCGCTGCCAAAACCGGTGGCGGCTATCGTGAAGACGCGCGCGCTGTGCTCTTGCCAGCGTTTCTCGAGGTGCGTCCCGGAGAGCGCCCTGTGCTCCTGCTGCGCGGCTGAACTGCGCTTGCTAACCGATTCGCTGGCAGTGCCGGTGCCAGGCGGAACAACAAAGTCCCCGCTGCGAACGTGGCGCGCCGGCAGCGATGCCCAGGGTTGGTGGTCACGCCGCATGCCGGTACCCGGTTCCGGCTTGCAGCCTGGCGGTGTGATCGCGATGTGGCAGGAGGGTGTTGCTCATGGCCCGTTCTCTGGTGCTGTTGCGCAGCGCCGCAAGCGTAGCAGACAAACAGTCCCCTCGGGGTGCCGTCAGCAGGCCTCGCAGGCCAAAAACCAGTCGCGCTCTCGAGGGCCGGCGGCTGGCGTTTGTGACGGTCACACAGTAGACTTGCGCGCTTGCTTGAGAGGGTAGCTCATGGCTCAGAATCCGAACAAATCGATCCCCCGCGACCAGTTCCTGACCATCGCGGTCAATCTGTTGTACAAGGCATTCCTGGAGAATCGCCGCACGGAAGCGAAGAACGTGTTCCGCGACATGGCCACAGGCCGCACAGTGCACCTGACGAACGTGGTTATGGAGGACAAGTCGCAGGTGCGATTCGATGTGGCACTGGACCACAGTGAATACCGCGGCAAGCTCAATTTTGGCGCCTTTCGCGCCAGCCTGGCGATGCTCGTCGCGCAGTTGAGCGACGCGCTGCGAGCGGGCAAGGACATCAAGGTGTTCTCCGAGCAGAACAACCCGGACAACGTTGTGTTCGGTCTCAGCGCCGCCACCGAGGACGAGGGCGAAGTCAACGTCATGGTGCTGGGCGCAGACTCCAATGCGGCACGGGGTTCTATCGAGTTGCGCTTGCAATACCTCGACCCGGCGCAATTCGCCGCGGAGGCGCAAGCGACACCCGCCGGCGGCTGAGCTCATCCCGCAGGGATAGCGTCGCGCTCTACGGTGACGGTTTCCCGCTCTGCCGGGGCAATGACTTCGGCGCTGCCCGTCACCACCTTGCGCCCGGCCTGATTCACCACGGTGCAGTCCAGCGTTACGCGTTGACGTCTCGGTTCCAGCGCACTCACCGTGAGTGTCACGGTAAGCGTGTCACCCACGCGCACGGGCTGCCGGAAGCTGAGCGACTGGCTCAGATAGACCGTGCCGGGCCCCGGTAGTTGCATGGCCAGTGTCGCGGAGATCAGCCCCCCGCTGAACATGCCGTGAGCGATGCAGCCACCAAACGGTGTGCTGGCGGCGTATTGGGGGTCTGTATGCAGGGGGTTGTAATCGCCGGAGGCGTCGGCAAACCGCTGCAGGTCGCCCAGCGTCACCGTGTGGGAGCGCTCAACCTGTTGTCCGATGCTCAGTTCGTCGAAGGTATGGTTTTGTATGCGCGGCATGTCGGCGTCCTGCAGGATTGTTGAGCGCCCCATGATACCGTAGTGTAGCCGCCCCCTACACAGTCACGTCCAGCGTGCAGGAGATAACGATGTCGGAAGCGGTGGAGCGTGTCATACCGCCCATTTCCTACCCTCCGGAATTGCCGGTGGTGCAGGCCCGCGACGATATCGCGCAGGCCATTGCCGAGCATCAGGTGGTCATTGTTGCCGGCGAGACCGGCTCTGGAAAAACCACGCAGATCCCCAAGATCTGCCTCGATCTGGGGCGCGGGCGTCTGGCGCGTATCGGTCACACGCAGCCCCGGCGTCTCGCCGCTCGTTCCGTTGCCCAGCGCATATCCGACGAACTGGCGGTGCCGCTCGGGGACACGGTGGGCTACCAGGTGCGATTTACCGACCAGGTTTCGGAGTCGTCCGCGATCAAGTTGATGACCGATGGCATTTTGCTTGCGGAAGTACGCCACGACCGGCTGCTTCGCCAGTACGACACACTGATTATCGACGAGGCGCATGAACGCAGCCTGAATATCGATTTCCTGCTCGGCTATCTCAAGCAGTTGCTGCCGCGTCGGCCGGACCTCAAGTTGATCATCACTTCGGCGACGATCGACGTGGCCACGTTCGCCCGGCATTTCGATGATGCGCCGGTGATTGAGGTGTCGGGCCGCGGGTATCCGGTGGAAACCGTGTATCTGGACCCTGCCGAGGACCGTGACCTCGGCCTTCAGGAACAGGTGACCGGCCTGGTTGCGGATATCGAGCACGGACGGTTTGGCGAGCGCGGGGATGTGCTGGTGTTCCTTCCGGGTGAGCGTGAAATTCGCGAGCTTGCCCGGGCCCTGCGTGAACTGGAGCGAATTGAGGTGCTGCCGCTTTACGCACGGCTGTCCAATGCGGAGCAGAGCCGGGTGTTCGACCTCTCGCGGCGGCGCCTGATGCGCGTGGTGCTGGCGACGAATGTGGCGGAAACCTCGCTCACAGTTCCCGGTATTCGCTACGTCATCGACCCGGGTGATGCGCGCATCAGCCGCTACAGCTTCCGTACCAAGGTGCAGCGCCTGCCCATCGAACCGGTTTCCCAAGCCAGCGCGAATCAGCGTCAGGGGCGTTGTGGACGGGTTGCTGCCGGTGTCTGCATCCGTCTCTACAGTGAGGCTGACTTTCTCTCCCGGCCTGAATTCACCGACCCGGAGATCCTGCGCACCAACCTGGCCGCCGTCATCCTGCAAATGCTGCAGTTGGGCCTGGGCGAGGTGCAGCATTTCCCGTTCATCAACCCACCGGACCCGCGCATGGTGCGCGATGGCTACAAGCTGTTGCAGGAGCTCGGGGCCGTCAGTGCGCGTGGCAAACTGACAGCGCTCGGCCGGCAGATGGCGAAACTGCCCATCGATCCGCGCCTGGCGCGGATGGTCCTTGCCGGCCAGGACAGGGGCTGCCTGGAGGAAGTTCTGGTGATTGCCGCAGCGCTGGCGATTCAGGACCCCCGTGAGCGTCCGGCGGACAAGCAGGCACAGTCAGACCAGATGCATGCCCGGTTCCGCCACGAGCGCTCCGACTTCATGGCCTGGCTGAGTTTGTGGCGTTACTACGAGGAGCAGCGGCAGGCGTTGAGCCAGAGTCAGCTGCGCAAACTCTGCCAGCGCGAGTTTCTGTCTTTTCTGCGCATGCGTGAATGGCGCGACATGCACGCACAGTTGCGCATGGCCTGCCGCCAGCTTGGGTTGCGCGCAGCCGGTGAGTTGCCGGCGTCGGCGGAGGAGCCCTTCGAGTCGGTGCACCGGGCGCTGTTGGCGGGGTTGCTGTCGAATATCGCCCAGCACCAGGAAGACCGCGACTACCTGGGCAGTCGCAACCGCAAACTGCAGATATTTCCCGGGTCCAACCTGGGGCGTCAGCGTCCCAAGTGGATTGTTGCTGCGGAAGTTGTGGAAACGTCGCGTGTGTTTGCGCGCACAGTCGCGGCCATAGACCCCGCCTGGGTGCTGGAGGCAAACCCGGACCTGCTCAAACGTCATTATTACGAGCCCCGCTGGGAGGCGCGCCAGGGGCGCGTCATGGCCTGGGAGCGCGTGACGCTCTACGGCTTGACCGTAGCGGACAAGCGCGCCGTACACTACGGGCCAATCAAACCGGTCGAGGCGCGCGAATTGCTGATTCGAGAGGGCCTGATTGCCGGCCGCTTTCCCCGTCACCCCGCATTTCTGAAACACAACCTGCGGGTTGTGCGGGAGGTGGAGGGTCTGGAGGCCAAGGCGCGGCGGCGCGACCTGCTGGCAGACGAGCAGGTTTTGTACGCCTTCTACGACGAGCGGCTGCCGGCAGATACCACCACTGCGGAGCGCCTGAGGTCGTGGCTGGGTGCGGAAGAGGGTGCCGACAGGGCCCTGCGCATCAATCGTGAACAGTTGCTGGCCCGGGACCCCGGCGCAGAGCTGGGCGAGCAATTTCCCGACCGGCTGCTGTGGGGTGATCTGGAGCTGCGTCTGAGCTACCGCTTCGAACCCGGTCAGGAGGCGGACGGTGTTTCGGTCACTCTCCCCGTGGGCCTGCTCAACCGCGTGCCCCGGTTCCGCTTCGAGTGGCTGGTCCCCGGCCTGCTGCGCGACAAATGCATCGCGCTGGTGAAAGGCCTGCCCAAAGAAAAGCGCAAACAACTGGTGCCGGTGCCTGACCGGGTCGATCAGGCTCTCGCGGAGCTGCGGCCCGATGATGAGCCGCTGACCGCGGCGCTGGCGCGGGTGCTGGGTAAACAATCGGGGCTGAAATTGCGCATGGAAGACTTTGCGCCACAGGCGCTGGACCCGTTCTACAGTATGAATGTGCGCGTTGTGGACGCCGATGGCCGCATGATTCAGCAGGGACGGGACCTCGCCGCGCTGATCGCGGAATTGCGCGACGATACGCGTGAGACCATTGTTGCTGCACCCTCCGGCAGCCCGGCCTGTGAAGGCCTGACCGACTGGCCGGAAAAAGCCTTGCCCGAACAATGGCGCTTTCGTCAGGCCGGCACCGAGATCGTTACCTGGCCCGCGCTGGTGGACAAGGGTGAAACCGTGGCGGTGGCGTTGTGCGACTACCCCGGGCAGGCGCACGCGGAGCATCGCAAGGGAGTGTTGCGGCTGTTGCGCCTGCAGCATCGGCAGCAGGTGAAGTTTCTGCGCAAGCAGTTACTGCAGGGGAACGAGGCCAGCTTGTTGCTGGCGGCTGCGGGCCAGCCACGCGAGGTGCTGGTGGAAGACATGATCGATGCCGCCTGGGCACAGGTGGCGCAGCTGGACGAGAGCCTGCCACGCGATAGCGAGTCTTTCGCGGCATGCGCCCGGCGCAGCGGGCAGGTGGTGGGTACAGCCAACCACCTCGAGGCGACGGTATTGAATGCGCTGCGCCCGCTGGCCGAGGCCCGTACCGTGCTCGCGCGCTGCAAGGAGCCTGAGCTCGGCGCCGCAATCGCCGATATCGAGGCGCAACTGGCCACCCTGTGGCAGCCAGGGTTCCAGCGCGATACGCCAGCGGAGTGGTTGGGGCAGTATCCGCGCTACATGAAGGCCCTGAAGCAGCGTGCAGACAACCTCAAGGGGCAGCTCGCTCGTGACAACGGCCATCGAGAGCGTCTGCAGCAGCTCGGTCAGCCCCTGTGGGAGGCCCTGGAGCGCTCTCCCGGTCTGCTCGCGCTCTGCCCGGCTGCGGCGACTTACCGCTGGATGCTGGAGGAATTCCGCGTCTCCCTGTTTGCCCAGCAGCTGGGTACACGCACGCCGGTATCGGAAAAACGCCTGCAGCAGCAATGGGGACAGGTGCGTGACTGGCTGGCGCAGCATCCCGACAGCGCAACGTCCACTGTTTTGTGAATTATTACCAAACGGATGAGCGCCGGGGCGAAACTTCACTGACAATATCGAGTCACATCAAGCAGGCAGGCCATTTTGCTGCCTGCACTTGTGTGCAACGACCTGACAACATTAAAAGGACAACAACCATGACCGATTCAAGAAAACCCCTGGCGCTGGCACTTGGTGCGGCGTTCCTCGTGGGCTCAGTGGTTCCTGCGGCTTCGGCCTCCGTAAACCCGTTTGCGGCGCAGGAACTCAGCTCCGGCTACAACCTGGCTAATTTCAACTCGCACGGTGATGGTGACCACGAAGGCAAGTGCGGCGAAGGCAAATGCGGTGAGAAGGATGCCGAAGGCAAATGTGGCGAGGGCAAGTGTGGCGAGAAGGATGCCGAAGGCAAGTGTGGTGAAGGCAAGTGTGGTGAAAAAGACGGCGGTAAAGACGCCGAGGGTAAATGCGGCGAAGGTAAGTGCGGCGGCTGATGGCCGAGCGCTCTGACGGGCTCGCCGGTGCGGGCCTGGGTTTGCGGCGGGCCCTTCTGGGCCCGCTGCTTTCTGCGGAGAATCCGCAGGCCGATTTTCTGGAGGTCGCTCCGGAGAACTGGATTGGCGTGGGTGGGCGACTGGGGCGCCAGTTCCGCGAGCTGGCAGCGCGTCAGCCAATGGTTTTGCACGGACTCTCCCTGGACATTGGGGGCCCCGACGCGCTGGACACAAACCTGGTCAAAGCAGTGCGGGCCCTCATGCAGGACATCGGCGCCAGCCTGTATACAGAACATTTAACCTATTGTGCCGCTGACGGGCATCTCTACGACCTGCTGCCGATACCCTTCACCGAGGAAGCTGTGACGCACGTCGTCGAGCGCGTACAGCGTGTGCAGGATATTATCGGTGAACCGATTGCGCTGGAGAACGCGTCATACTATGCCCAGCCCCACGCCGATATGTCCGAGGCAGAGTTTATCACCAGCGTGGTCCGGCGTGCCGGCTGCGACCTGCTTCTCGACGTAAACAATATTTACGTCAACAGCATCAACCACAGCTATTCACCCTACGAATTCCTGCAGGCCCTGCCTCTGGACCGGGTTCGCTACATTCATGTGGCGGGCCACTATGATGAAGCCCCCGACCTGAAAGTGGATACGCACGGGACCTCCGTGATTGCGCCGGTCTGGTCATTGCTCGTCGAGGCTTACAGTCTGCTCGGACCGCTGCCAACGCTGCTGGAACGCGATTTCAACCTCCCGCCACTGCCGGAATTGTTGCTGGAAGTAGAGCAGATACGCCAGCTCCAGCACACGGCGCGAGCGGTCCTGCCCGGGCGAGCGCATGGCTGAATTGCGCGCCCAGCAGTTGGCCATGGCGCGCTACCTGCGCGACCCCGCAACGCAACAGCCGCCCGCGGGGGTCGAACGCCGCCGTCTGCAGGTGTATGAAACACTGATCTACAACAATATCGAGGGCTTTATCAGCGGCGGTTTTCCCGTGTTGCGGTGCCTCTATGCTGACGCAGACTGGCAACGGCTGGTGCGCGCGTTCATTGATGGCCATCGCTGCCACACGCCGTATTTCCTTGAAATCAGTCAGGAGTTCGTACGTTTTCTGCTTGAGCGTTCGTGCCCACACCCGGACGACCCGCCCTTCATCGCCGAGCTCGCGCACTACGAATGGGTGGAGCTGGCGCTCACGGTGGCGGAAGACGATATACCTCCGGAAGCGGGTGGCGATCCCATGAGTTCACCGTTGACGCTCTCGCCACTCGCGTGGCCGCTCGCCTATGCCTACCCTGTGCACCAGATCGGTGTGGACTTCCGGCCCACAGAACCGGGTGACCCCGTGTATCTTGTGGTCTATCGCGACCGCGGGGATGCGGTGCAATTCATGGCCTTGAACGCCGCCACGGCGCGGCTGCTGGAACTGGTCAGGGAGCGCGGGCCCGAGCCAGGCGCCGCGCTGCTGCAGGCGCTGGCGGCGGAACTGTCATTGCCGGAGGACACGGTCAGCGGCTTCGGCGCGGCCCAGCTGGCGGACTTCGTGGCCCGCGGCATTCTTGTCACGCACTGACGGGTACTTTTCCCCGTTGCTCAGCCCTCTCCACAGGCGTAATATTCCGCGGCTAAACCTGACCGCGACCGACCGATGAAATTCTTGCATCCGATAGTGCTATTGCTCTGCCTGTTTGGCCTCGCACCCGCGATGGCCGCAGAGCCTGTGGATACCGACCCCCTGGAGGCAATTAACCGGCCGATTTTCATCTTTAATGAGCGCATGGACCAGTATCTGCTGAAGCCGGCAGCGCGCGGCTACCACGCCGTAACGCCGGATCCGCTGGAGACGGGGGTCGACAATTTCTTCCGCAACCTGCGCGATGTCAACACGACGCTGAACTCCATCCTGCAGGGACGTCTGCAGGGCGCGGCACAGGCCGGTGGGCGCTTCCTGTTGAACTCGACCATCGGCATGCTCGGACTGTTCGACGTCGCCACCCGCATGGGTATAGAGCCCCTGAGAACCGACTTCGGACAGACCCTCGCAGTGTGGGGTGTACCGGAGGGGCCTTACCTGATGGTGCCGCTTTTCGGGCCGCGGACCATGCGCAGTGGTGTCGGCACGGTGTTTGATGCCTACACCTCGGTTGAAGTGGCGATTGACGACGTGCGGCTGCGCAATTCATTGATCGGCCTGGAGCTGGTCAGCTCCCGGGTGGAACTGTTGAAAGCGGAGGACCTGATCTCGGGCGATCGCTACATTTTCATACGTGATGCCTACCTCCAGCAGCGCCGCGCGCTGGTGAGTGATGGCGAGGTAGAGGACAGCTTTTCCGACTTCAGTGACGAAGACTGGCCGGACGAACTCTAGCGCCGCATGACGCTCGCTGTGGTTTGCACCAAAACTGTGAAATCCTGCCCAAACCCGGTGCAAATTGGTTGCTCCCCCCAAATCAAGGGCGTACTGTCCTTCAGCACACGCTCCGCAAGTGCCGCATGATGAAATCCAAAGGTTATGTGCTGCTCATCGATGACGATGCCGCTCGGGCCACCGCGCTGGCGCAAACAGTCATCGGCGAGGGGTATCGGGTTGAAGTGTTCACCGATGTACTCAAGGCCTACCATTTTCTCGCCGACAATCAGGACCTCGATGTCATCTTGTGCGAGCTGGATCTGGAAGCCGTTTCCTGGCAGGAGGCGCGCCGCTCCCTGCGTGAGCTCGATCTGCAGATTCCCGCCATCATGTTCAGCGACCGCGCCGAGGTGGGCAGGATGATGACCGCGCTGCGTTTGGGGGCCAGCGACTTTTTTGTGCGGCCCATCGAGGATGAGGAAGCGCTGTTCAAGTCTATCGAACGCTGTGTCCGACAACGGCAGATGCGTCGCGAGTTGCGAGAGTCTCGCCAGCGCCTCGAACAGGCCAACATGGAATTGCGTGGCACCGTCAAAATGCTTGAGCAGGACCAGCAGGCGGGGCGCCAGGTGCAGTTGCGTATGTTGCCGGTTAGCCCGATGGTAATGGAGCCCTACGTTTTCAGCCACACGGTAATTCCGTCGTTATACCTGAGTGGAGACTTCACGGACTATTTCACGGTGGGGCAGCACCACGTTGCGTTTTTCATGGCGGATGTTTCCGGTCATGGCAGCTCTTCGGCCTTTACCACGGTGCTGCTCAAGAACCTGTTCGCACGCAAGCGCTCCGACTTCCTGCGCCGCGACGATGACACCCTGCTGAGCCCTGTCGCCATGTTGAAACGGGCCAACCAGGAGTTGCTCGATCTGGGCGTGGGCAAATTTGCCACGATGGTGGTGGGGCTGCTGGATACCCAGGCGAACACCTTGCGCTACAGCGTTGCCGGTCACCTGCCGCAACCTGTGCTGGTCTCGGAAGAGGGGGCCCGCTATTTGCGTGGCGAGGGTTCGGCGGTCGGGATCATGGAGGATGTGGCCTACGAGGAGCACCTGATTGATCTGCCGCAACGGTTTATGCTGGCGCTCTTCTCCGACGGTATTCTGGAAATACTGCCGCCCACGAACCTGATCGAGAAGGAGAAATATTTTCTCAAGGTGTTCGAAGAGTCTGCGGAGGCACCTGAGGATATCGTCACCAGGCTGGGGCTGGACCGTGTGGAAACAGCACCGGATGATATAGCTGCCCTGTTTATCAGCAAGCGGAGTTGAGATGGAAGAGGGCCGGATACTTGCAGCGAGCCAGGACGGCGCCTATGTGGTGCGCCTGACGGGTGACGTGCGGCTCACCTTGTGCACAACCATCGATGATTATGTACAACGGATGCTGGATAACCCCGATTTTGCCAGTGTCTGGGTGGACCTGTGCGATGCCGAGGGCATTGACAGTACCACCTTGGGTTTGCTGGCAAAGCTGGCGCTGGAAGTCCGCACGCGCTACGGCTTCACTCCGGCAATTTACTCCAGTAACCCCAGCATCACCCGCCTGATCAAGAGCATGGGTTTCCAGCGATTGTATGATTTACACGAAGATGCCTGCGCCAACCCCGAGTGCATTGATTGCATACCCCTGGTGAAGGGCAGTGAGGCTTCTGTGCGCGACAAGGTGATTGAGGCGCATCGGGTGTTGATGGGGCTCTCGGAGGAAAACCGCGCGCGCTTCAAGGACCTGATGGTCGTGCTTGAGCGCTGCTGAACCGGGTCAGCTTTTTCGCGCGTCCAGCTTGCAGCGAATGTAGTCCTGGTGCGGCACATACGTCAGCTCCGCGACCTGGCGAATCAGGTGTTCCTCGTATTTATCCAGATCGCCGTCGGCGTAGGCCACCTGCCACATGCTGGCAATCAGGGTGAGCTTTTCCTCAGGCCCATAGTGGTCGTTAATCACACGGGTGAATTCGTACAGTGAGGTGGCCTCGTCGACGCGTTCGCTCGCTGCTGTGATTAGCGCCCTCACTTCCTGACTGGGCAGCGACAGGGCATTGCAGAGCAGCTGTTCCAGTGCCGCCTCCTCGCTGGCATCCTGGGTGAAATCGGCACGCGCAGTTTCAATCAGCAGTGCAGCTGCTGCTACGTGCAGCCGGTGCTCCAGCTGCTTCGGGGTCTCCGCTTCGGGGAGTATAAACAGGGATTTCAGTGCCTTGATCATGCCGCGCTGATAACCTCCTCAAGACGCCTCTGGTCCGCGATAAAGTTGCGAATGCCTTCGGCAAGTTTCTCCGTTGCCATGGCATCCTCGTTCAACGCGAGGCGGAAGCTGCCCTCATCAAGGGTGGATTGCGGATCGTCTGCACGGCTGTCCTGTGCACTGAGCCGGCGCGGCAGTTCGCCGCTATCCGTTGCCAGCGTTTCCAGCAGTGCCGGGCTTATTGTCAGCCGGTCGCAGCCAGCGAGTGCTTCGATCTCGCCCGCGTTGCGGAAGCTGGCGCCCATGACCACGGTGTTGTAGCCGTGCGCTTTGTAGTAGTGATATATCCGGCGTACGGACTGTACGCCGGGGTCCTCATCGGCGTGCGCTATCGTGATGTCGGTGTTGGCCAGATGCCAGTCGAGAATACGCCCCACGAAGGGTGAAATCAGGTAGACCCCGGCGTCCGCGCAGGCGCTGGCCTGGGCAAAGCCGAACAGCAGGGTCAGGTTGCAGTTGATGCCCTCGCGCTCCAACTCCCGGGCGGCGTTAATGCCCTCCCATGTGGCAGCGATCTTGATCAGCACGCGTTCGCGCACGATACCGGCGTCTTCGTACATCCCGATCAGTTTGCGCGCGCGCGCCATGGTGGCGCGGGTGTCAAACGAGAGCCGTGCATCGACTTCCGTTGAGATACGCCCGGGAACGATGCCCAGGATTTCGCGCCCGATGTCGACTGCAAAGCGGTCACAGCAGTTGGCCATTTGCTCAGCGCTGCTGCCCCCGGCCCGGGTGGCCCAGTCGAGAGCGCCAGAGAGCTGGCTGCGGTAGTGCGGCAGAGCCGCGGCTTTCAGCAACAGCGAGGGGTTGGTGGTGGCGTCCTGGGGGTGGAAGCGGCGAATCGCCTCAATATCACCGGTATCGGCGACCACATCAGTCATCGACTTCAGTTGGTCGAGTTTACTGCTCATGTCGGGAGGTCCTTGTGAAACGTGCGGCACAAACGCAACCGCCGGGTAACAGACTGCTGGGACAAGTGTGCAGGATAATCCCGTGGTGTGCTACCCGCAGGCTGTCTCAGCAGTGCAGGTTGGGTCAGGTTCGTGCTGTCTGACCTTGTTCAGGGCATCTTCCAGTACCGTCACACCTGCACCCTTGCGGTGTGCGTTCTCGCTCAGGTGGCGCCGGAATTGACGCGCGCCCGGCACGCCCTGATAAAGCCCGAGGAGGTGTCGCGTGATGTGATTGAGGGCTGTGCCGCGCTGCAGCTCCTGTTCCACGTAGGGCAGCATTTGCACGATAGCATCATGCTTGTCGGCCAGCGGGTTGGCCGCGCCGAACAGGGCACTGTCTGCGTTGGCGAGTAGCCATGGATCGTGGTACGCCGCGCGCCCGAGCATGACGCCATCTACATGCTGCAGGTGCTCGGCGCTGGCTTCCAGGCTGGTAATGCCACCATTGATGACGATGGTCAGTTCCGGCAGGTCGCGTTTCAGCTGGTATACCCAGGGGTAATTGAGCGGTGGGATTTCCCGGTTTTCTTTCGGCGAAAGCCCCTGCAGCCAGGCTTTGCGGGCGTGCACGATAAAAACCCTGCAGCCGGCGCTGGCGCTGGGGCCGATGAAATCCAGCAGTTGCTGGTAGCTCTCCATGTCGTCAATGCCGATGCGGTGCTTCAGGGTAATCGGTAGATCGCAGGCTTCTCGCATAGCGGCAATACAATGCGCCACACGTTCGGGCTGCGCCATCAGTGCTGCGCCAAAAGCGCCCGACTGCACGCGGTCTGACGGACAACCGCAATTCAGGTTCACCTCGTCATAACCCCAGTCAGCAGCCCAGGCCGCGCAGCGCGCAAGGTCAGCAGGCTCGCTGCCACCCAGCTGCAGGGCCACCGGCGACTCCACAGGGCTGAAGCCGAGGAAGCGCTGCCGGTCGCCGTGTATCAGCGCACCGGTGGTGACCATTTCCGTGTACAGGCGTGCCTGTTTGCTCAGCAGGCGCCAGAAGTACCGGCAGTGGCGGTCACTCCAGTCCATCATTGGGGCTATGCAAAAACGGTGGGCGTTCACGGTCATGAAGTGCGGTGTGTTTGGGCGGTGCAGCTATTGTACCGGAGATACATCCTGAATTCGCTATACTGGGGAAAAGCTGGCCGTAGGAGGTGTTCGTGCATTACATTTTCGAAGTCACCCTGAGCCCGGGCTACAGTGCGGAAGCGTACGCCGAGGCATGGATTCGTGCGAGCGAAATCATCCAGCGGGCGCCGGGCGCCCAGGGTACCCGTTTGCACCGCAAAATTGGCGACCCCACGCGGTTGCTGGCCATCGCGACCTGGGAAAGCAAGTCCGCTCGGGATGCAATGGAGTCTACGTTGCCGCAGCAGGTGATGGACATCATCGCCAAGCAGACACCCCATGTAGAGATCACCCTGCTGGGTGAGTTCGAGGCTCCCGAGTGGGAAGTCGTGCCGGAGGCCTGATGTCTCAGCTGCCGGCGGCGGTGAGCGTACGGTTGATTGCACGTCGTGTTGCGCTGTCTTGCAACGTGGCTTCCAGTCGCTGAATGTCTGCGGCCTCGAGATAGGCCGGGATATAGTGCAGCTCAACCGGGCCTTCACCCCCCAGCGAGAACCTGGCGACATCCGTCAACTCCCCAAACAGGGCTGCATCACCCAGGCGGCAAGCGGTGTAGACAACGGCCGCATTGGCCAGCGCAGCTCCCTGCAGGGGGTGCTCAGCAGGCGGCACTGCGAGCGGCAACAAGGACTGGTCCAGGGCGGCCTCGATATTGGCCGGCAGGCCCCAACGCTGCGCGAGTAGCGCCGAGAACATGGCGGCATTAGCCCCCAGTGCGGCCTGTTGCCCCTTCACGCGCTCCAGCAGCAGGCAGCCCGGTGCGTACAGCGCGGCCAGCTCCGGTCGCAGGGACAACAGGTTGATATCCCCCAGGTTGGCCAGCAGGGCCTGAGTGGAGGCGACGGAGGGGTTGTCGAGGTTGAGGTTACGGGCCAACAGGAATGCCGTGGCGCTGGCGACCTGGCTGGATTTCCACAGCCGGCGCATCGCCGCTTCCTGCTCCGACCCAGGGGCGCTTGCCGGCAGTGTGCGTGCCAGGGCGGATTGCGCAATCAGGCCCTTGACGTAACTCACTCCGAGATAGGCAATGGCATGGTGTACGCTCGCGATGGGTGTGGTCAGGGCGAAGGCCGCTGAATTCACCGTGCGCAGTACATCCGCGGCCAACGCGGGCTCGTTCTTCACGGCTTCCGTGATCTCATCAATGTCATCAAGCTCCCCGGTAACCTGCAGGAACATGGTATGGGGCTCGGGTAGGGCCTCAACCAGGGTCCGGAATACGCCGGGCTCGTCTGCATCGCGGGCACTGTCGCGACGCATAAGCGTGAAGGACTGCAGTGCGGCGGGTGGGCCGCTGGCTGGGGGCGCTGCACCCTCCGGGGCGACGTCCAGGGACTCCGTGTTGGCACCAAATGACTGGATCGCCGTGCGCACCCTGAGTGGGCCATCCGGTTTGGCCGCTGGCTGCGTGTCGGGGCCGGCAGGCGGTCTCCGTCGCCACAGTAGCAGCCCTAAAACACACGCGCCTGCTATCGCGAGGAAAATGGTCGTCAACGTCGTCATGGAGGGATTCCGGCTGGTGGCTTATGTGTCACGCGCCTTCACAGGGCACGAATTCATCGAGGCCATATAGTAGCAAAAGGCAACAAATGTGTTACACAAATATGCGGATTGAGCCGGATTCATCTACGCTACTGAAAGCGCGTACACGTCCTTCCCCTGTGTGCGCCAGGTACCCACCCAGGAGGAAGTCGATACCATATGGGCCGACGGTGTTGTATGCCTGCGCGCCGCGTAAACCGCAGCATGAACAGGTGCAGGAAGATGACCCGTTGGGTGGTCCTGATTGTCCCCGTGTGTGGGGTTAGACCCTCAGGCCTCGCGGCTGGCTTGCCCCCCGCGAAACGCCAGGTGGGTTTGCAGTTGCAGGCTGACTGGCAGTGTCGCGCCTGCCGGTACCTCGATGTGCCCCGGAGCCAGACAGGGGACGCGCTGCCCGTCGGGTAACAGTAGCTCGTAGAGGTAGTGGGCGCCGCGAAAGGACCGTCGTGCAACGCGCAATCGTGTGGTGCTGCCCGCGTCGTAGGTAATGTCTCCGGGGCGCACCAGCAACTGACAGCGGGCGTCGGTCTCGCCAGGCTTCCCGGCGCGCGTGAAAGGCTCTGTGACCTCGCCGGCCCGGTTTATGCTGGCCGTTATGATTGCACCCTCGCCAATGAATGCGGCAACGAAAGGGCTGAGCGGATGATGATAAAGGTCGTAGGGTGAGGCGGTCTGCACGATCTTGCCCTGATTGAGCAGGGTGATTTGATCCGCCATGGCAAACGCCTCGTGCTGGTCGTGCGTCACCAGCAAAGCGGTAATGGCGCTACGCTTGAGCAGCTCGCGAACGTCAGCGGCGAGTGCCGTGCGCAACTCGGCATCCAGGTTGGAGAATGGCTCGTCCAGTAGCAGGATTTCCGGCTCCGGCGCCAGTGCACGGGCCAGGGCGACGCGCTGTTGTTGCCCACCGGACAGTTCGTGCGGCCAGGCATCGGCATGCTCGCTCAGTGCAACCAGTTGCAGCAGGCTTTCAACCCGGTCACGACGTGCTCTGCGGGACAAGGCGGACAGGCCGAACGCGATGTTGCCACGCACGTTGAGGTGTGGAAACAGGGCGAAATCCTGAAACACCATGCCCACTTTACGCTGCTCCGGTGGTGTGCGGCGCTGCGGCGTACTCAAGGTCTCGCCGCACAGTGCAATGCTGCCCGCGGTGAGCGGCTCGAAGCCGGCGATCGCGCGCAGCAGCGTTGTCTTGCCACAACCTGAGGGGCCGAGCAGACAGCCGATGTCTCCCGACGCCAGCGTCACTGAGGCATTTTCGACCGCCGTGGTCGCACCGTAGCGCACGCTGACCCGTTGCAGCTCAAGTTGCTGGCTCATGTCTCTGTGGGCTCCGGTGACATGCTGCGGGTGAGAAGAATAACAGGCAGCAGCCCGATCAGCACGATGGCAAGAGCTGGCAGTGCCGCTTCGGCCAGACGTTCGTCTGACGCCAGTTCGTGGGCCCGCACGGCCAGCGTGTTGAAGTTGAAAGGGCGCAGGATAAGGGTTGTCGGCAGCTCCTTGAGTACGTCCACAAAAACCAGCAACAGGGCACTGAGCAGGCTGGTGCGCAACATGGGAAGGTGTATTCGACGCAGCACGCCCAGTGGTGTTTGCCCGAGAGAGCGTGCGGATTCATCGATGGCCGGCCGGATGCGGGTGAGGCCGGCCTCCACCGACTGCAGCGACACCGCGAGGAAGCGCACAACGTAGGCAAACACCAGTGCCCCGAGGGTGCCGCTGATGAGCAGTCCAGAGGAAACCCCCAAGGTTCGCTGTAGCCAGCCGTCCAGCGTGTTGTCCATCCAGGCGAACGGGATCATCACGCCGACGGCAATCACGGTGCCGGGCACCGCGTAACCCATGCTCGCAAGGCGCGTGACGCCAGTTTCCAGACGGCCGGGGTAGGCGCGTTTGCCGTATCCCAGCAAGAGCGCGAGCAGCAGACAACCCAGAGAGGCGAGTGCGGCAAGAAGAAAGCTGTTGCCCAGCAGTGCGAGGAAAGCGGCACTGAACACGCTGCTGTAGTGCTGCGCTGCCCACACCCCGAGTTGCGCGGCGGGCAGTAGAAAACCGGCTGTGAGAATAAGCAGCGCGGTTGTAGAAGCTGCTGCCGCGCGCCATCCGCGCAGTTGCATGCGTGACGGGGGCCGCGCGCTGTGCATTTTATGGAAACGCAGGCGGGCCCTGGAGTGTCTTTCCAGCGCGAAAAGTACCAGCACAAAGATCAGCAGGAAGGCGGCCAGCTGCGCGGCGGTGTGCAGCTCTCCCAGGCCATACCAGGTGCGGAATATGCCAGTGGTGAAGGCACTCACACCGAAGTACGCCACGGTGCCATAGTCTGCCAGGGTTTCCATCAGCGCCAGGCTGACGCCCGCGGCGAGCGCTGGCCGGGCGAGCGGCAAGGTCACGCGGAACAGCGTTTGCCATGCGGACCTGCCAAGGCTGCGGCTGGCTTCCACCAGCGCGGGTGATTGTTCCAGCAGGGCGATACGCGCCAGCAGGTAAACGTAGGGGTAGAGAACCAGAGATAACATGCAGATTGCGCCACCGAGCGAGCGTATCGGCGGAAACCAGTAATCACCGTATTGCCAACCAAAGGCCTCGCGCAGGGCGCTCTGCACCGGGCCTGCAAAGTCGAGCAGTCCGGTGTACGTGTAGGCAATGATGTAGGCAGGCATGGCCAGGGGCAGGAGCAATGCCCAGGAGAACACTCGCCGCCCGGGAAATTCGCAGAGTGCCGTGAGCCACGCGCTGCTCGCGCCCAACAGCAGCGTGCCAGCGCCGACGCCGAGCATTAGCAGCAGCGAATTGACGATGTAGTCGAGCAGCACGGTATCCAGTAGGTGGGTCCATGCCGTGCTGTAGGGCCCCAGCAGGCTGGCGGCGATCACCGCAACCGGCATCGCGACCAGGCCGGCGCTCAAGACCATGGCAATACGCCATAGCACTGCAGCGGTCACGACCGTGGGTTTCGTGGTGGCGACTACTTCCAACCTGCGCGATCCATCGCTTTCACGGCTTCCGCGTTGAGGCGTCCGAGCTCACTCACATTCAGCGCATCGGCCTTGAAAGACCCCCACGATTGCAACAGCGCGGACGGCTCTACGCCTTCACGTACAGGAAACTCGTTGTTGACCTGGGCATACCAACGCTGGCTTTCCTCACGCAGCATGAATTCCATGAGTTGGCGTGCCGCTTCCGGTTTGCTTGCCGCCCGGGTGACGCCGGCACCGCTGATATTGATGTGCGTGCCGCGGCCTGCCTGGTTGGGCCAGAAGAGGGTGACCTGCTCGGCGGCTTCGCGCTCCTCGAGGTTCTCGGAGTGCAGCATTCCCCCGAGGTAGTAGCTGTTGACCAGGGCGACATCGCATTGTCCGGCGGCCACCGCCTTGATCTGGTCGCGGTCGCCGCCCTGGGGAGTGCGCGCAAAGTTCGCAACAAACCCGTCGAGCCAGGTTGCTGTAGCCGCAGGGCCATCGGTGGCTAGCATGCCTGCGACCAGCGACTGGTTATAGATATTGCCCGACGAGCGAACGCAGATGCGACCGCGCCAGACAGGGTCCACCAGCGATGTATAGTCGCTGAGGTCCGCGGCATCCACGCGCTCAGCGGCGTATACCAGTACCCGGGCCCTCACTGACAGACCATACCAGTAGTACTCGTCGCTGCGCAGGTGGGCAGGGGCGCCGGTCTGCAGTGCCGGGGATGTTACGGGTTGCAGCAGGTCTTTCGCCTGCGCGCGGTAAAGATTGCCGGCGTCGCTGGTCAGGAACAGGTCGGCGGGTGAGTTGTCGCCTTCGTTTTCAAGACGGGCCAGCAGCGCATCGCCGTTTCCGGTTACCAGGTTGACGGGAATTCCGGTTTCTGCCGTGAACTTCTCCAGCAGGGGTTGGATAAGCGCCTCCTGGCGGGCCGAGTACACGTTCACCGCATCCGGTGCGCCGCAGGCAGTGAGCCCGCTCAGTGCCAGTAGGATGAGCAGCAGGGTGGCTCGGCGGATGCGGGTGTGGAGACGTAGCATGGGAACCTCGCGAGTGGATTAATGTGAAAACGCTAATTATTCGCATTAAGTGCGGACAAGGCAAGTCTGCGTGCTGGCGCATTTCGTGCGTTGGCCCGGTTGGCTACGGCGGCGCTGGTGCCGAGGCCTGCGCCGCAGCTCAACGCGCCTCTGGTGGGAATCGGAAAGGTGAGACCGTATAATCCCGCCCCTACATTGTTTCGTTCCGGAAGCCCCATGACTGTTCGCACACGTATCGCGCCTTCACCCACGGGTGACCCGCATGTCGGCACGGCGTACATCGCGCTGTTCAATTACTGCTTTGCGCGCGCGCACGGCGGGCAATTCATCCTGCGCATTGAAGACACGGACCAGGCCAGAAGCACCGCGGCCTCCGAGCAGGCAATTCTGGATTCGCTGCGTTGGCTTGGCCTGGAGTGGGATGAAGGGCCCGACGTGGGCGGTGACTGTGGCCCCTACCGACAGAGCGAACGTATGGCGCTGTACGGCGAATATGCTTTGCAACTGGTGCGTGAGGGTAAGGCGTTCCTGTGCTATCGCACGCCCCAGGAGCTGGATGCGCTGCGCGAGGCTCGACGGGCTGCGGGCAACAGCACGGCATTGAAACCGGCGGATCTTGTATTGCCGGAAGCGGAAGTGGCGCAGCGCGAGGCGGCCGGTATGCCCTATGTGGTGCGCATGCATGTGCCCGATGAAGACGGGGCCTGTGTCGTGCACGACCTGTTGCGAGGGGATATCGAACTCGACTGGAGCATGGTTGATGCCCAGATTCTGCTCAAGTCGGACGGCATGCCCACCTATCACCTGGCCAATGTTGTCGATGATCATCTGATGGGTATTACCCACGTGCTGCGCGGCGAGGAGTGGATCAATTCCGCCCCCAAACACAAGCTCCTCTATCAATACTTTGGCTGGGACATGCCCGTGCTCTGCCATTTGCCTTTACTGCGCAACCCGGATAAATCGAAGCTCAGCAAGCGCAAGAATCCCACCAGTATCCTCTACTACCAGCGCATGGGTTTTCTGCCGGAAGCCCTGTTGAACTATCTCGGGCGGATGGGCTGGTCGATGCCTGACGAGCGGGAAAAATTCTCGCTGGCAGACATGCAGGAACACTTTGACATCACGCGGGTATCCCTGGGTGGGCCTATTTTCGACCAGGAAAAGCTGCGCTGGTTGAATGGTCTGTGGATTCGTGAGGACCTGAGCGAGGCAGAGCTGGCCACGCGGCTGATCACCTGGGCCTACAACGCGGAAAACCTGCGCAAGGTGCTGCCCCACGCCCAGAAGCGCATGGAAACCCTCAGTGATTTCGCGCCGCTCGCCGCCTTTCTGGTGTCCGGTACGCTGCCGATCAGCGAGAGCTCCTTCGCCGGCATCAAAATGGAGCGTGAGGCGCTGGTCGCCAATCTGCAGTTCGCCCTGTGGCGCCTGGAGGCACTGAGTGACTGGGAACGCGACGCGGTCTGGAACGCGCTTAAAGCGCTGGCGGACGCACAGGGAGTGAAGATAAAGGATTTCCTGGCACCGATGTTCGTGGCGATTGCCGGTTCCAGTGCGTCATTCTCCGTAGTCGATTCCATGGCCCTGCTCGGCCCGGACATGAGCCGGGCTCGCCTGCGCCACGCCATTGAGGTGTTGGGCGGCGTGTCCAAGAAAGCGGCGAAGCGGCTTGAAAAAGCCTATGCCGAGCTGCAGCCCTCGGGCGACTGATATACCGTGGCACTCCCTGACGATACACGTTTTCGCTTTCTCATAGTGGGGGCTGGGCGCTCGGGCACGAGCCTGCTCACCGCACTCCTTGACCAGCATTCGCAGTTGGAAGTGGGTTTTGAGGTAGGCAGCATTGCGTACTTGCGTGGCCGCGAACTCGATGACGAGCCAGAGCGGCTGTTCGCGCAACGCACCGGGGCCTTTGTCGATTGTTGCCTGCAGGCCGCTGCAGCGAGCGACGCGGCACTGTGGGGTAACAAGGTGACAACGGAGCAGCTGGCCGGGCTCAACAAACACAACCTCTACCATGTGCCGGCACTGGATATTCTCGACGCTTTCTTCAACGAGACGCTGGCAGGGCTGAAAGTCATTTACCTGTTGCGCGACGGTCGCGCCTGCGTCCAGTCGAAACTGTCGCGCACCGCGCAGAGCCTGGAGCAAGCCTGCGAGAGCTGGCGCTATGCGGTCGAGGTATACACGTTCCTACAGACCCGCCCAAACACACTCTTTTTGCGTTTTGAGGAACTGGTGGCGGATCCACAGGCAGAGCTGGCGCGTGTCCTCGATTTTCTCGGCCTTACTTTTGAGTCATCGATCGTTTCTGAGCACAGCACCATGCATCCCGGCATGCCGCCCGCGTATCGGCGTGCGGGTATCGAAGCTGAACGTGGTCGCGACATCAACGTCAGCCATCCCTGCGTGCCTCTCATTAAGGACGCCCTGCAACGCGCGGGTTACGCCTAGCGCACAGTCTGTGCCCGTGCGTCTGAATACGTCTACACTCAACAGCGTGGAAGCTTACGGAGGTCGCACGTGGCCATCAGCACATTTGATTTGTTCAAGGTAGGCATCGGCCCCTCCAGCTCACACACGGTTGGCCCGATGCATGCGGCGAAGCGTTTCGTCGACACGCTGCAGAAGCAGGGCACCCTGCAGCGCTGCGGGCGTATCACGGCTGAACTCTACGGCTCACTGGGTGCAACCGGAGCCGGCCACGGATCGCCCAAAGCGGTGATCCTCGGCCTCGCGGGGGAAGCGCCGGATACCGTTGTTGTGGAAGATATTCCCCAGCGTATTGCGGCAGTGCGCGAACACGGCGTACTGCAGCTGCTCGGTGAGCACGAGATACCCTTCAGTTACCGCGACGACTTGATCATGCACCGCAGCGAAACATTGCCACAGCACGCGAACGGCATGCGGTTTCGCGCGTTTGACCAGCAAGGCCATTGCTTCCAGGCGGCCGTGTATTACTCGGTGGGCGGCGGTTTCGTGGTGGACGAGGCGGCCGCCGAAGGGGGCGAACTGATTGTCGACGACCCGACCGCAGTGCCGTTCCCCTTCAGCACGGGGGAAGAGTTGCTGCGCCGCTGCGATGAAAGCGGCCTCTCCATCAGCAGCCTGATGTTGGAAAACGAAAAAGCGTGGCGTTCGCGGGAGGAGATCCGTGACGGTTTGCTACAGCTGTGGCGGGTGATGGATGCATCGATCACCCGCGGCTGCCAGGCCGAAGGCATTCTCCCTGGCGGGCTCAAGGTCAAGCGTCGTGCGGCGCAGCTGTACCGCCAGCTCAAGGGTCGCCAGGGGGGACTGGGAGATGACTCCCTCAACACCATGGACTGGGTCACCCTGTATGCACTGGCGGTGAATGAGGAAAATGCAGTGGGCGGGCGCATTGTGACTGCACCAACCAATGGAGCGGCGGGCATCATTCCCGCGGTTCTCAAGTATTACCTCACACGTTGCCAGGGTGCAGTGGAAGAGGACGCAGTACGCTTTTTACTCACGGCTGCGGCGATTGGCACCCTGTACAAGATCAACGCGTCCATTTCCGGTGCGGAAGTCGGTTGCCAGGGGGAGGTGGGCTCGGCCTGTTCGATGGCTGCAGGCGCGCTGGCGGACGCCCTGGGTGGCACCCCCGAACAGGTGGAAAATGCGGCCGAGATCGCCATGGAGCACAATCTGGGACTTACCTGCGACCCTATAGGTGGCCTGGTGCAGGTGCCCTGTATAGAGCGCAATGCGATGGGTGCGATCAAGGCCATCAGCGCGGCGCGCATGGCGTTGCGGGGCAGCGGAGAACACTACGTGTCACTCGATCAGGTGATCAAGACGATGCGCGATACCGGCCGCGATATGCAGGACAAGTACAAGGAAACGGCACGTGGCGGGCTGGCAGTCAACGTGTTGGAGGTTCCGGTCAATTTTGTCGACTGCTAGAGACAATTTCACCCCCGCCACTGCTTGACAGGGTTATCCCGCCTCTCTAGAATTCGCGTCCTCAGAGTTTACGGGGCTATAGCTCAGCTGGGAGAGCGCTTGCATGGCATGCAAGAGGTCGACGGTTCGATCCCGTCTAGCTCCACCAAACAAACCCTCTGCACCGTGCTGGCGCAGAGGGTTTTTTTTGCTTCAGAGAGCGGCGCCGTTGATGCTGGCGTTGAGCAGCACAGTGCTGTCGCCGTCGGCAGTCGATTTCAGCAGCATGCCATTGCCCACCCCGAACCACTCCTCATTGGTCTGCGTGCCCGCGCTGCCGGTTTCACGTGTTTGAAAACGGCAGGCCTGGAACTGGCCAGCAGGCACGGTGACAGGTTCGATACCAACGAAGGTTGTGCGCCGGTCCACGGTGTTGCTCTCGTTGAGGGTGAAGCCGCGCACGCGCGTGCGCAGGTTGACCGTGTAGCGTTGCTCGTAGGACTGGCCTGCACTGAGGTCGTAGCGCTCCAGCTGCTGCGGGGCAAAGACCACCCGACTGTCGGACGATTCGGGCGTGAACGATTCGACCTCAACACCGTATTCGAGCACCCGGAACTGGCTGCTCTGGGGCTGGAAGTAGGCCTCGGCTTTTGAGGTAGAGGGAGCGGCACCTCTGGCCCGGGTGTTGGTGGTCGCCTTCAGGGCGCTTTTGCCTTCGAAGGTCGCACCACCCGTAATTACCTGATCGTAGTCGAAAGGTACCACGGCACCGCTGGCGTCGGTGGTGCGGTAGCTGGCGACAACGGTGGTGTTGACCGCCATCAGTGTGCTGTTGAAGCAGCGACGGGCATCACCACTGCCACCGGCGCTGCGGGTAAACACTGGCTCCAGGTAAAACACTTCATTGGGTCGGGCGAGGAAACCCAGGAGGTCATCATTGCCGGCGAATCCGGAGGTAAACAGCCTGCAATCCTTGGTGCTGCCACCGCAGAGGCCACGCTGGCGTTTTTTCCAGCCGGCGAATTCGTAGCCCGCTGCAGGGCGGGCAATGAAGGTTTCGTCGAAGAAGATGTCGTTGACGTTGATTGCCGGGCACGCGGCGTTGGCGGCGCACGCATAGTTGCCGGAGGCGGTCGTGATGGAGCCGCCGGTAGGGCTGGAAAGCTGCACCTTGCAGCCGGCCAGCGTCACAGAGGACAGGAGTAGGGCAATACCAATAATCTTGTACATGGTGGGGTTGACGCTCTCAAGGTGAGGTAACAGAGCGTAATAGTGTAGTCTGGTGCGTGTGTGGCGCGAATCGCGGCGCACATGAAGTGTGCGCCAGTTCACAGTGTTCAGGCGTGCTAGAACAGGTAGTAGGCGAAGACGTAGATCATCAGTAGCAGCACGATCCACAGCGCGGTGGTGCCGATTTCCCAGGAGCGCCCCAGAGGGCCTGTATGGCCCATCGTGTGGCGCGCCGATGCGGTGAGCAGGTCAACACCGTGCTGGAGCCGGCGTCGCGCGGCCACCACTGGCGGCTTCCCGATCCGCGCCACGAATTGCACCAGCACCGGCAACCCCCGACGCCAGAGCCAGTCCACGTCGAGCGAAATGGTGAGTGTCCGTTTCATCCACGGTAACAGCAGGAAGAACGCGAGCCCGGAAAACAGCAGCAGCTGCAGGTAGAACAACACTTTGCCTGGCTTGTAGGGATGGTAGTCCACGGCATAGGGCAGCAGCGGATAGAGCAGTTGCGGGTAGACGCCGATTAGAATACAGAGAAACGCGAAGAACAGCATGGCGATACGCATGTTCCAGGGTGCATCGTCGGGACGCAGGCCCGAATCCTTCTGGAAGAAAACGAACCAGGGAAACTTGATACCGGCATGCAGGAATACGCCGGCCGAGGCGGCCGCCAGCAGGAAGTACACCGTTACCAGTCCTTCATCCACTGCGGCCTGGGAAATCAGGGTTTTTGTGGTGAAGCCAGAGGTAAGCGGAAAGCTTGAGATCGCTAGGGCGCCAATCACACCGCACCACATGGTTACCGGCATGGTGCGAAACAGGCCGCCAACATCGGTGCACAGGTGCTTGCCCGTGCGCATCACCACAACCCCCGCACTCATGAACAGCAGTGCCTTGTAGATGATGTGGGCGAACGCATGAGCCGAGGCACCGTTGATAGCGGTCTCGGTGCCTATGCCCACAGCAACGACCATGAACCCCACCTGGTTGACGATGGAAAACGCCAGAATGCGGCGAATGTCATTTTCCAGCAGGGCGTAGAAAATACCGTAAAACACCATGAACAGGCCGATACCCACCAGTATCGATTCGCCGGGAAACAGCAGTATCAAGGCCAGAATCGCGGTCTTGGTGGTAAAGGCCGAGAGAAATACGGAACCGGTCGGGCTGGCCGTCGGGTAGGCATCTGACAGCCACGACGATAGCGGTGGCGCTGCCGCATTGATCAATATGCCTATGAGGATCATCCAGGTGCTGAAGTCCTCAGCCGCCAGAGGGCGAATGTCCAGCGAGCCGGTGGTGACCAACAGGCCTTCAATGCCTACCTTGAGGATGACGCCACCCAGCAGGTGCATGATGGCATAGCGCACGCCTGCGGCGCGGGCATTTTCTGTGCCCCCACACCACACCACGACGGTGGAAAACAGCGCCATGATCTCCCAGAATACAAACAGCGTCAGCAGGTCGCCGGCAAAGGACACGCCCACCGCGCCCGCCGCGTAGAGCTGTGCCGCGACCAGTTCCGTGCGCCTCGCGTGATTGAACGCGAACACGGCCCCGGTGGCGGACATGATGGCAAAAATCGTCGCGAACAGGCGTCGTACCGGTCCGCCTTCCACCAATTCCAGTGGATAGCCCAGGAACTCTCCGCGCAGGACGATGCCATCGGGGACCTGCCAGATCAAGTACAGGCAGATCAGCGGTGCGACGATGACCACCACCGCGCGCAACTGGCGCGAGCTGATCAGCGCCGTGAGCAGGGCTCCGCCAATGAGCGCAAGGGCGGGAGGAAGCATCTCAAACATCGTAGTAGTCTTCCGGCCGTTTCAGCAGCTTGCCGATGAATTTCGCGCCGAACACCATCAGCACACAGCTAAGGAAACCAAACAGGGCGCCAAAGCCGAACCAGCTGTCTACACCGAAATAGCCCTTGATGGGAATCAGCAACTGCAGAAGCACGGTCATGGCCAGCACGCTGTAGCCGATAATCCACAACCAGCGAATGGTGGTGGGGCGGGTCAGCCAGTGATTGTCGGGTTGCGTCATAACGGCAGGCTCTCCACCAACTGACTCTCGAGGTCCAGCAGTGGCTGGTTGAAGAAGAAAAACACAATGGTGAGCGTGGCCGTTACCGACAGCGCCAGCAAAATCGCTTTCGGCGCCTCGCCGTGGTTCATATCCACGCCGTCTGCTGGCGGTGCCAACCAGGCGAAATAAATGATGGGCAGGAAATACATGGCGTTGAGTACCGTGCTGCCAATGATCGTGAAAATGGCGATGTAGTTTTCCGCCTGGAAAGCGCCTGCCAATATAAACCACTTGGACACGAAGCCCGCGGTTGGTGGTACGCCAATCATGCTCAGCGCGCCGATGGTGAACGCGGCCATGGTGATGGGCATACGGCGACCGATGCCGGCGAGCTGCCACAGCTCGGTCTTGTGCGCGGCGGTGTAGATTGCCCCGGCAGCGAAAAACAGCGTGATCTTGCCGAAGGCGTGCGCCGCAATATGTACCGCGGCACCCACCTCTGCCAGTGGCTTGAGAATCACCGTCGCCATGATCACATAGGAGAGTTGGCCGATGGTCGAGTAGGCCAGCATGCGTTTCAGGTTGGTCTGGTAGAGCGCGATGATACTCGCCGTGATGATGGTGAACGCAGCCGCGAACTGCAGCCACTGGGCACTGGGCTCATTGAACAGGAAATCAACGCCGAAGATGTAAATGATGATCTTGGTGATGCTGAACACGCCTGCCTTGACCACCGCTACCGCGTGCAGCAGGGCACTGACCGGTGTGGGTGCCACCATGGCGGCGGGCAGCCAGCGGTGTACGGGCATGACCGCGGCCTTGCCGATGCCGAATACAAACAGCCCCAGCAGCAGCCCGACTGCGGGCCCTGCAAGCTTGCCCTCGATAATGCCGCCCAGGGTGAAGGTGGTGGTGCCCGTTGCAACCCAGGTCCAGATGATGGCGGGCAAGAGCAAGCCGATAGATGTGGCCAGCAATACGCCGAGGTAGACCCGCGCCGAGGCGATGGTTTTGGCGTCGCCCTTGTGTGCCACCAGTGGATAGGTGGAGAGCGTGAGCAGTTCGTAGAACAGGAACAGGGTGAACAGGTTGTCGGCCAGGGCAATCCCCATGGCGGCGGCAATGGCAAGCGCAAAACAGATGTAGAAGCGGGTCTGGTGCTTTTCGTTGTTGCCGCGCATGTAGCCAATCGAGTAGATGGTGTTGATGATCCACAGGAAAGAGGCGATACAGGCAAACATCATCCCCAGCGGTTCCAGTGAAAGCGCCAGTACCAGTCCGGGAAGGGGCTCGGAGAGCAGGAAGCGCGGACGTGCACCGTCGCTAACCTCGGGGAACCAGGAGAATACCAGCACGGCGAGTGTCACCGCGGTCAGCAGGCTGATCGCTTCCCGCAGGTTGGGCCAGCGACCGGTAAAGGCGATGCCGATGGCACCCAACAAGGGCAAGGCCAGGATGATTGGCAGAGTTGATGCGGCCATCATCACAGCAGCCCCCCGAGCAGTGTGCCGGTGCCACTTTCAGCCAGCGCGATCGGCAGTTGTGGTGCGAGACCGAAGTAGATGTTGGCGAGCGCGGCAAACCAGATCAGGGCACGCAGTGGCAAGGGCACCTCCATGGCCGAAACATCACCGTCGGGCGGGGTACCGTAATAGGCTGTTTCCACAAATTTCCACAGGTAAACAACCGCGAGCAGTGAGCTGATTACGATGGCGATGACCAGGGGTATGCCCCATCCGGGAACACTCATCACGGCCACCACCAAATACCATTTGCTGACAAAGCCCGCGGTGCCGGGTACGCCAATCAGACTCAGCCCGGCAATCACGAAGGCGCCCATCGTCCAGGGCATGCGTCGACCGATACCGGCGAGGTTGCTGATGCGGGTGCTGCGGGAGGTCAGAACAAAAGCGGTCACGCAGAGAAACAGCGTACCTTTCGCCAGTGCGTGGTTGAACATGTGCAATTGCGCGGCCATCAGCCCAGCCTGGGTGGCCAGTCCGGCGGCGAGCGCGATGTAGCCGATCTGCGCTACCGACGAAAATGCCAACAGCTTCTTGATATTGCCCTGATAGATAGCGATGGCCGACGCCAGCAGGATACCGGACAACGCCAGGGGCACGATGAAGACGCTGAACAGATCGGAATGCCCGAGCAGATTGCCATGGAATACACCGTAGTTGAAGCGCAGCAAGACGTAGATTGACACCTTGGTGGAACAGGCGGCGATGAAAACGGTTACGGCGTTCGGTGCGTAGGTGTAGGCGCGGGGCAGCCAGATATGCAGCGGGAATATCGCCGCTTTCAGCGCGAGGCCGATAGTGATGAAACCGGCGGCTATGATCACCGGACGTGTTTCAATCACTTCACCAAGACGCAGCGCCATGTCCTCAAAATTGAGGGTGCCCGTCATCATGTAGATGAAGCCGACCCCGATCAGGTAGAACGTCGCCCCGATCGTGCCGATGATGAGGTACTTGAAGACCGCTGACAGCGCCCGGCGGTCGCGCCCCGCAGCGATCAGTATATACGTTGCCAGAGACGAGATTTCCATGAAGACGAAGACGTTGAATGCGTCGCCAGCCACGGCAATACCACACAGCCCAGCCAGTGCGATAAGCCAGGCGCCATAGAACATGGGCGCGCGGCGGTTGTCGATGTCGCGGCGCAGGGAAAGGCGTCCCCCCGCCAGGCCCAGGCTCGATGCGCCGGTGACCAGCAGCAGCATGAGCGCGCTCAGGCCGTCGATGTTGAGGCTGATACCGAAGGGGGGTTGCCAGCCGCCGACGGCATACTCCGGTACGCCACCGGCGAGCACTGCCTGCGTCAGCAGAATGGCGAGGCCGAACGATACCAGGCTGGCGACCAGTGCGGCGAGCCAGGCGAGGAAGCCGTTGCGCAGGAGAATGACCAGCGGCGCGGTGAGAAGCGGCAGTGCAACCTGCAGTGCCGGGAGGTGATCCGCCAGATTCATGACTCGCGGTCCATCGCCAGAATTTCGTTGTCTTCTACCGTGCCGTACTCTTCATGGAGCCGCACGACAATGGCGAGGCCCAGCGCCGTGGTGGAGATGCCGACGACGATAGCCGTGAGAATCAGCACCTGGGGCAGCGGGTTGGAGAAAATCTGCCCGGAGACGCCCGCCTGGATAATGGGCGCGGTACCGCCATCTACCCGGCTCATGGTAATGAAAAACAGGAACACGGCTGACTGGAAAATGGCCAGCGCCATGATCTTCTTCACCAGGTTCTGTTTGCTGATCAGGGCATACAGGCCGATCATCAGGAGCACGGCAAAAACCCAGTAATTGAAAAGGCCAAGAAGCTTCATGCAGGATCAGTCCCGGGCAGCGAAGGCGTGGAAAATGGAGAGCAGCACGCCGGTGACGGTCAGGCCCACGCCCAGCTCAATCACAATAATACCGATATGCTGGCCGGTAACCGGATTGTCCGCGAGTACGGAATACTCCAGGAACTGGCCACCCATGAGAATGCCGGCGAGCCCGACAGAGCCGTAAAGCAGCGCGCCTCCCGCACTCATCCAGAGCAGCACCCGGGGCGGAATGACGGACAGCGCAAGCCCCTCACCCCGTACCAGGGAGTAGAGAATAATGCCGGCAACGAAGATGGCACCTGCCTGAAACCCACCTCCCGGGCTGTATTCGCCATGGAACTGGATAAACAGTGCGAACAGCAGAATAAAGGGAATGAGCAAGCGCGCCATGACCTTGGGGATCAGGTGACCGCTGAGACCCTCTTCAACCCGGCTGTCGAGGCGGGAAAATGGCTTTCCACGTCCACCGCCAAGCAGGAACATCACGCCAATACCGGCGGTCAGTACCACGAATACTTCACCCAACGTGTCATAGCCGCGAAAACTGCCGAGCACGGCTGTGACGATGTTGGGGATATCAATCAGCTCTGGTGTCTTCTCGATATACCACTGGGCCACATGCTGTTGCGCAGGCGCATTGGGGTCACCCAGTGTGGGTTGGCCGAAGGAGGCGTAAATCATCAGCAGGGTGGTGGCGGCGATGACCGCAACGGACAGCTTGCGCAGCGAGCGCCCCCTGGCTTCCGTCGGCGGTGTGAGCTTCAGGCCAGCCAGCAAGAGGACGGTGGCAACCCCGGCCCCCACGGCTGCCTCGGTCAGCGCGACGTCTGCGGCGTCAAGCAGGAAGAAGTTCAGAGCCATCAGCAGGCTGAAGATGCCGCTCAACATCACCGCCGAGAACAGGTCCTCAGAGCGCACAATGGCGACCGCCGTGATGACCAGCAGGGACAGCAGGAATATGCCAATCAGCAGGGTTGTCACGCGGGATTCTCCGGGTCTGTGGTTGTGTTCTCGACGCCCTCGGGCTGGAGCCCGGACAGCAACGCGGCGTTGGCCAGCGCATAGGTGGCGGTGGGGGAGGTCACCAGCAAAAACAGCATGACGGCAGCCAGTTTCACCGCAATCAGGGACAAGCCGGCATAGATCATCAGGCCACCGAGCACCAGCACCGGGCCCAGGGAGTCGGTCAGGCTGGCCCCGTGAATACGGGTGTAGAAGTCGGGCATGCGCAGCGCGCCAATGCCGCCGGCAAGCACGAACACGCTGCCTGCCACCACCAGCAGGCCGGCGATCAGGTCGAGGATCTCATTCATTCGATAGTGCTCTCCGCGGGCGCGTCTGACTTGCTCTGCGACCGCTGGCGTCGACGGCTTTCCTGCACAAACCAGAGTACAGCCATAACCCCGATGAAGTTGATCAGTGCGTAGGCCAGTGCGAGATCCAGGAAGTCAGTGCGGCCCATGATGAACGCCATGACGGCAATGAGCAGCACGGTTTTGGTGCCGAACATATTGACCGCCAGCACCCGGTCATAGACGCTTGGACCCAGCAGGGCGCGGGTCAAGGCTAACGCCATGGTCACCAGAATACCGATAGCCGCCACCAGCAACATCAGTCAGGGTCCACGGCGGCGACGCGGCGGCTCATGGCGCCACCGCGCAGATCTTCAGCGGCGGCGCGAGTCAGGCAGTGAGTGGTGATGCGGGCGTCGTCGATGTTGATGGTGAGAGTCCCCGGTGTCAGTGTGATTGAATTGCCCAGCAGTGTGAGGGCGAATTTGCTGGAAGCGGCGGCGTCGATGTCCACGATGGTGGGGGACAGCGCCGACTTCGGGCCCAGCACAAGGCGCAGGACCTGTACATTGGTGACCACCATTTCCCACAGCAACCAGAGCCAGTAGCGGGGCACCCGGTACAGCAGCGCGAAACGGTGTTCCTGCTGATCGGGCAGTGCCATGCGGTGGGTAAGCCAGGCGACCAGTGCACAGGAGGCAATGCCCAGCTGCAGCACGGGTGTTTTGTATAACCCTCCCCACAACAACCAGACTGCGAACAGGGCGATAATTGCGAGCAGGTACCGCATCAGGGGCATATTCAGAGTAGCTCTTCAGGACTTGGGTCGAATCATACCTTAACGCTGCGCGGAATTGCCACAGCCCGCTTTCCCTCGATGAGGATCGCATGGCGCGCCGGTGTTTCATGCTAGACTGCCCGGAAAGTTTGCGCTGGATATCATCCTATGAAAGTACCGCCTCGCCTGCAGCCCCTGGTAGAGGACGGCCTGATCGACGAGGTTCTGTTTCCGCTGATGAGTGGGAAAGAGGCCGACATATTCGTGGTCCGCAGCGGCACCAGCACACGCTGTGCAAAGGTGTACAAAGAGGCATACAAGCGCAGCTTCAAAAAGGCAGCCGCCTACACTGAAGGGCGCAAGGTGCGCAACACCCGGCGCGCCCGCGCGATGGAAAAAGGCTCGCGCTACGGGCGCAAACAGCAGGAAGAGACCTGGCAGAACGCGGAAGTGGATGCGCTCTATCGCCTCGACCGCGCCGATGTGCGAGTGCCCGAGCCCTACGGCTGTTATGACGGCGTCCTCCTCATGGAACTCGTGACGGACGAGACAGGTGATGTGGCGCCGCGCCTTGCGGATGTGCTCATGTCCAAGGAACAGGCCCTCGAGGATCATGCCCAGGTGCTGCGTTATATCGTGCGTATGCTCTGTGCCGGGCTGGTGCACGGCGACCTCTCCGAATTCAATATCCTGGTTGATCCGGATGGGCCGGTCATCATCGACCTGCCGCAGGCAGTCGACGCATCCGCGAACAACAACGCGCGTGCCATGCTGCTGCGCGACGTGGAGCGCGTTACCGAATACTACGGGTTGTTTGCGCCCGAGGTGTTGGAAACACGCTACGGCGAGGAAATCTGGCAGTTGTTCGAGGACGGCGAGCTGACGCCGGAACATGCCTTGAGTGGCCTCTTTGCCGACGCCGAGGACCCGGCTGACGTTGATGGCGTTATGCTCGAAATTCGCGCCGTGCTGCGCGAGGAGGAAGAGCGCCGGGAACGACTGCGCGACGCGGAGGAGGACTGAAGCGTGGCTCCCAGCGGCCGCGAAGCATTTCCGGACAGGGTCTACAACCTGCTGGTTGAAGACGAAGATGCCCGGGTGTGTCGCGACATTCCCGATTCTGCCTGTGATGAACAGCCGCGCGCCTTCCTGTTGCAATGGCTCGCGCAAACGCTCACGAAAATCGGCGATACCTTGACCAGCAGCCGTTTGGTACTGGCCTGGATGCTCGCCGCCTTGGGTGCACCGCCTTTTTTCGTGGCGTTGCTGGTGCCCATTCGCGAGTCACTGTCCCTGCTGCCGCAGCTGTTTGTCGCCCAGTGGGTGCGCGAGCATGCGCTGCGCAAGTTCTTCTGGGTGTGGGGCAGTGTCGCGCAGGGGCTGGCACTGCTGGGCATGATGGTCGCCGTATTGCTGCTGGAGGGCGCGTCGCTGGGTTGGGCTGTTGTAGTTCTGCTCGCCTGCTTCAGTTTAGCCCGGGGTGTGTGCTCGATAGCCGCCAAGGACGTGCTGGGAAAAACGGTGTCCAAGGCGCGCCGGGGCCGGCTGACGGGGCTGGCAGCGGCTGCCGCGGGTGCGGTCGCGCTGCTTGTTGCACTGGCGCTGTTATTTTTCCCGGACTACATCGCAAGTCAGGGCCATGCCGGAGCCGCACTGTTCGCCGGCATTCTGGCGGCCGCGGCCTGCCTGTGGTTTCTCGCTGCAGCCGTGTATGCCGCGGTGCCGGAGCTGCCAGGTGCCACCTCAGGTGGTGGCAACGCCTTCGCCGAGGCGCTGCGCAGCCTCACCCTGTTGTACACGGACGCGCAGTTGCGTCGTTTTGTGGTCGCCCGGGCGTTACTTGTCAGCACCGCATTCGCCATACCCTATCTGGTGGTACTGGTACAGCGAGCGGCGGACACGCAAATGCTCAGCTTTGCGGCCTTGCTGGTGGCGGAGGGTGCGGCGGGGTTGCTGTCTGCCGCGTTCTGGGGACGTTGGTCGGATAGCGGTGCCCACCACGTCATGGCGGCGGCTGCCGCCCTGGCAACTCTCGCGGTCGCCGTGGCCGTCATGTTGCAGGTGGTGAACCCGGTAATACTGGGCCACGGCCTGACGGGCGCGGTACTGGTTTTCACTGCCGCCGTTGCGCATCAGGGCGCAAGGGTAGGGCGTAAGACCTACCTCGTGGACATGGCCTCGGGCGAGAACCGGGCGCAGTACACCGCAGTCAGTAACACCGCCATGGGGGTACTGTTGTTTGCAGGTGCCGGCCTTGGCGTTATTGAAGCAGCCTACGGTATTGTGGCGGTTCTCGCCCTGCTGATGGTGGGGGGGATACTGGCCACCTACCGATGCCTGAGGTTACCCTCTGTTTCCGGATGAATCCTGTCCTGTTGACTGTCGCCCCTGTGAGGCCCCTGATGAATAGACTTTTCCTGCTGCTATGCTCGCTTGTGTTGTGCAGCTCCGCTGCCCTGGCTGAGGCCCTGCGTGTTGGCGTGGCGCCCGATCGGCCGCCGCTGGCCTTCTATGATGGCGAGCGTATTGTCGGTGTTGAAGCGGATAGTGCGAAAGCACTGGGTGAGATTGTCGGTCGCCCGGTGCAGTGGGTGCCCATGCCATTCGATGCGTTGCTGGAGGCGCTGCAGGCCGGGCGCATAGACGTCATCATGTCCGGCATGAGTGTTACCCCGGAACGTGAACAGCAGGTAACGTTTATAGATCCTTATCTGAACGCCGGCCAGATGGCGATCATGCGTATCGACAGCGTGGCCCGGTTTGGCCAACCCTGGTCGGTTTATCGCGATGGAGTCCGGGTGGGTATAGAGGCGAGTACCACGGGCGAGGCCTGGGCAAACACTGAACTCCCCGACGCGCAGCTTACGCCATTTGCGGACGTGTCCGCGGGACTGGCCGCACTGCGCGCGGGTGCAATTGACCTGTTCGTGCACGATGCCCCAACCAGTTGGTTGCTGGCCACCTCTGACGACTATGGTGACCTGATTAGTCAGTACCACTTTCTCACTGACGAACAGCTCGCCTGGGCAGTGCGCCGGGACGCGCCCGCGCTGGCCGCCGAGCTCAACCGTGCTCTGGCGACCATGCGTGGCAATGGCACCCTGGAGTACATTATCGACCGCTGGATACCGGTGACGGTCGAGGTGCCCTGAAACCCTAGCCGGGGAAGTTGTACTCGTGGCCCCAGTGGTCACCCTCGGTGCTGACGGTGGGTGTGTAGGTATCCCAGTCCACCAGCAGGCCATCGTAGCCGTACTCTACGGCGATACCGCCCGGCGCCACCACGTAGAATGAGCACATGTTGTCGTTCACGTGCCTGCCCAGGCTGGCGAGTATGGGGTAACCGCCGGCCTTGGCGCGATCCATGGCGCGGCCAACCTCGTCCAGGGAGCTCACTTCCACCATGATATGCACAACGTCGCCAGTGTAGGGGTGGTTGTACAGTGCCAGCGAGTGCTGGCGCGGATTGTCGGCATGCAGGAACAGGATGGTGGTTTCCGGTGCGCCTTCGGGCAGCGGCGGATGCAGCGTGTCACTCACGCCGAGGCCCAGCAGGTCGGTGTAAAAGCTGGCGGCTGCGTCGAGGTCGGGCGTTGGCAGTACCGCGTGGCCGAAGCCCATGTCGCCGGTGTACTCATCCCCCGTGATGAACTCCTTGACCCCGGTCGGTGAAATCAGCGGCGCGTAGTCCAGACGCCGGCCGTAGTAGATCTCCAGCGTGTTGCCGCAGGGGTCATCAACACTGACAAACGCCGTGACGCAGCGACGCGCGGCTTCGGCTGGCGTACCCTGCTGCAGTGTGTGGCCGTTGCTGTCCAGGCGGTTGCAGAGCTCCTCCCACTCGCTGCGGCCGCGGCATTCGAGGCCCGCCGCAATCAGCCCGTCGTGGTCGGCCGGCTCCAGCATAAAGCGGAACGGGTGATTGTCCATGCGCAGAAAGCGTGCGCCGGCAGCGTCCTCGCGTGCCGCGTCCATCAGGCCCAGTGTGCTGGTGCCGAACGTCATCCACGCGTCCGTATCGGTCGCGGCGATTCTCAGGTAGCCAATGGCGGCGATACTCATGTGCTGTTCTCCTCGGAGTGAAAGATGTACCTGTCACCATAGTAAGGGTGATTGGCCCACAGGCACAGGGTCGCCGCAGCAGACGGGGGTAACTGGTATAAGCAGGGAAACCCTCAGCTGGGGGCAGCGGTGATCAGAAATGTCACTCCTGGCTGCCGCATTGTGTCATTGAGATCAGGCCCCCGCTGTTGAATACTCAGCGCACGGTTCAGTCGGGAGCGTCTGCCAATGGCCATAACAGAAAAATTAAGCCAGGAATTTGAGCTCGGATTCACCTATACACGCTCTACGGGGCCGGTGGTAGGCAGATTCCTCACCGGCTTGCGCGACAGTCGGGTGCTCGGCATCCGCGGCAGCGACGGCCGCGTGCTGGTGCCGCCACCGGAGTATGACCCTGCCACGGCAGCCGCCCTGTCGGACTGGGTGGAAGTGGGCCAGGAGGGCACCGTGGTCAGCTGGTGCTGGGTGTCAGAGCCGCGAGCCTCGCATCCGCTGCAGCAGCCCTTCGCCTGGGTGATGGTGCGCCTCGACGGTGCCGACGTACCGATGATTCATTGCTTGCAAGCGTCCTCGGCCGAAGCGGTAAGCACCGGGGCGCGCGTGCGCGTGGCCTGGGTGGCAGAGCCGCGCGGGCATATCACGGATATTCGCTGCTTCGTACCCGTGCCGGGAGGTGCATCATGAGCGCAGCACGCCCGGATGTGACAGGCATCGAAGCTCCGGTTTACCTGCACTACCATTTTACCGCCGGAACGGCCCCCGCCCGGTTTCTTGCGCGCCTCAGGGAAGGGCTGCTCAGTGGCCAGCGCTGTCCGCGCTGTGGCAATGTCTATATTCCTGCTCGCGGCTCCTGCCCAGCCTGCGGCGTGCCCACAACGGAGGAAGTATTGCTGCCCGACCGGGGCACCGTGCAGTCGTTCACCATTGTGCACATCCCCATTCCGGGCAATCCCATTGAACCCCCGTACGTCGTGGCGAACATTGTGCTGGACGGGGCCAATATATCCTTTATTCACCTGCTCAGTGACTGTGTCAACGAGGCGGTGCGTATCGGGCAGCGGGTACAGGCGGTGTGGCGGCCGCCGGAGGAGTGGGATTACGCCATGGATAATATCCGTCATTTCCGGCCGCTCGATGAGCCCGATGTGCCGGTGGAGCGTATTGGCACGCTGCCGGTGTCCGGCCCGGGGGTGCCGCGATGAGGGAAATCGCGGTTGTTGCTTTCAGCCAGAGCGCCTGTGTCGCCGATATCGGCGCCGTCAATGAAGTCGAGCTTATCATGCCCCAGTTGCAGGCTGTGTACGCCCAGGTGGGGTTGAACAGCGCCCAGGATGTCGACTTTGTCTGTTCGGGCAGTTGCGACTATCTGCAGGGCGCCGCTTTCGCCTTCGTCGCGGGGGTCGATGCGCTGGGGGCCGTGCCCCCATTGAAAGAGTCGCATGTGGAAATGGACGCTGCCTGGGCGCTCTATGAAGCGGTGCTGAAGATTCGTACGGGGCATGCGGACTCCGCGTTGCTCTACGGTTTCGGTAAATCCTCGCCGGGCGAGTTACCTGCGGTGCTGTCGCAGCGGCTCGATCCTTATTACCTCGCGCCACTCTGGCTTGATACTGTATCGCTCGCGGCCTTGCAGGCGAGGATGCTGCTCGATAGTGGGTCGATCACTGAAAGCGATATGGCAGCGGTTGTGTCACGCTCGCGGCAGAATGCGCAGGCCAACCCCCTGGCACAGCTGGCGGGGGATGTCGGCGTGGCAGCGTTGTTGCAGGATGACTACCTGTTGGCGCCACTGCGCCGCGGCGACTGCGCGCCGGTATCGGATGGCGCGGCGGCGATGATTATCGCGACCGTCGAACAGGCGCGCCGCTGGGGTGTGCCCTATGTTCGGCTCACCGGCATTGACCAGCGTATCGAGAGCCACAACCCCTGTATGCGCGACCTCACCGACTCGGTATCGACACGCCAGGCTGCGGCGGCGGCCGGGGTGCACGAGGCAGCGCTTGACGTTGCGGAAATCTACGCCCCGTTCAGCCATCAGGAAATTATCCTGACCCGCGCACTCGGGCTGGATGAGGCCACCGTGGTCAACCCCAGCGGTGGCGTGCTTGCCGGAAACCTGATGATGGCCTCGGGCCTTGCCCGGGTGGGTGAAGTATTCCAGCGTATCGTCAACGGAGACGCGCGCCGCGGGGTGGCCCACGCAACGAGTGGCCCCTGTCTGCAACACAACCTTGTGGCGGTACTGGAGGGTGCGTAATGGCTGAATGGGCTGCGGTGGTTGGCATAGGCCAGACCCGATACAAGACCCGGCGCTCCGATGTGTCGATAGCCGGCCTGCTGCGGGAAGCGGTCGACAGGGCACTGGCGGACGCCGGTGTGGGCTTTGACGACATCGATGCCGTGGTGATTGGCAAAGCGCCGGACATGTTTGAGGGCGTGGTTATGCCCGAGAGCTATCTCGCCGATGCACTCGGGGCCAGCGGCAAGCCTATGCTGCGGGTGCACACTGCCGGGTCGGTGGGTGGCTCCACCGCCATCGTCGCCGCGTCGCACGTCCAGAGCGGTACGTTCAAACGGGTACTCACCGTCACCTACGAAAAACAGTCCGAGTCCAACGCCATGTGGGCGCTGTCGACACCGCAGCCTTTTTCTGTGCACCTGAACGCCGGCGCCGGGGGGTATTTCGCACCCATCATTCGCGAATACATACGCCGTGCCAACGCACCCGAGGGTGTGGGCATACGCGTTGCGGTGAAGGACCGGCGCCACGGGGCCCGCAACCCGTTGGCACACCTGCAGCTACCCGACATTACCGAGCAGGAGGTGCGCGACTCGATGATGCTCTGGGATCCACTGCGCTTCCTCGAGGCCTGTCCCTCCTCTGATGGCGCCTGCGCGATGGTGATCGCCGCCGCTGACAGCATTAGCGGCGACAAGCCGCCCGCCTGGATTCGCGGGGTCGCCATGCGCTCCGAGCCCACCATGTACGCGGGGCGCGATGAAGTGAGCCCCCAGGCCGGTCGCGACTGCGCGGCCGACGTCTATGCGCAGGCCGGAATCACGGACCCACGCCGCGATTTCGATTGTGCAGAGGTGTACGTACCGTTTAGTTGGTACGAACCCATGTGGCTAGAAAATCTGGGCTTTGCGCCGCCAGGGGAGGGCTGGAAGCTGACGCTGGACGGTGCCACATCGCTCGACGACGGGGGCGATATCCCCTGGAACTGCTCCGGCGGTGTGCTCAGCTCCAATCCCATCGGAGCGTCCGGCATGATCCGTTTCGCGGAAGCCGCCCGTCAGGTGCGTGGTGATGCCGGCGCGCATCAGGTCGAGAATGCCCGTCTGGCCCTTGGCCATGCGTATGGCGGTGGCGCACAGTTTTTTTCCATGTGGGTTGTCGGTGCCGACAAGAACTGAATCACGCTGAAACGGAGACACACCATGCCGCGACATTTCAACATCGCCGACCTGTTCGAACTGGTGGCCGACCGGGTGCCAGAGCGCACAGCGCTGGTGTGTGGTCAGCAGCGCTCGACCTATGGGCAGCTGGAACAGCGCGCCAACCGGCTTGCGCACTTTCTCGCTGCACGGGGCGTGCAAGCGGGCCAGCACGTGGGCTTGTACCTCTACAACTGTAACGAGTACCTGGAAGGTATGCTCGCCTGCTTCAAGTTGCGCGCGGTGCCCATCAACATCAACTACCGCTACGTGGAGGAAGAGCTGGCTTATATCCTCAGTAACGCGGATTTGGTGGCCTGTATTCATCACCGCGAGTTTGCGCCGCATATCGCCGCGGTCCATAGCACCGCGCCGGCACTGACTACATGTGTCTACGTCGAGGACGGCAGTGGTGCGAACCCCGAGAGCATAGGCAGCATCGCCTATGAACAGGCGCTTGCGGGCGAGAGCGCAGCGCGGGATTTCGCCGAGCGCGCCGATGATGATCTTTTCATCCTGTACACCGGCGGCACTACCGGCATGCCCAAGGGGGTCATGTGGCCGCACAAACACGTGTTTTACGCGGCGATGGGCGGCGGGGGGTATTTTCACCCTGACGGCGTGATTACCGAACCGGAACAGATTGCCGAACGCATTGGCGATTTCGCGATAGTTGGCATAGCGCTGGCGCCCCTGATGCATGGCGCCTGTTGGTGGTACGCCTGCATACAGCTGCTGTCGGGCAACGCGCTGGTGCTCAACCCGGCGCACCATCTGGTCGCCGAGGATGTGTGGGACATTGTCGAACGTGAGCGCGTGAACTCCTTGACCATCGTGGGCGATGCCATGGCGGTGCCACTGCTGGATGCGCTGCGGGCACATCCCGGGCGCTGGGACCTGAGCTCGGTGTTCGCCGTGGGTTCCGGGGGAGCTGTGTTTTCTGCCAGCAAGCAGGAGTCGTTTCGTGAGCTTTTGCCGAATATCATGGTGCGCAACAGCTTCGGTTCGTCTGAGTCTGGCGCAATGGGGGCAGATGGCGGCGGCAGGGCGGGCGAGGGGCTTGGCAATGTCACCCGCAGCGAGTTCATGTCGGTTCTCGCGCAGAATGCCGATGGCAGTTACCGCGAGGTCCGCCCCGGAGAAAAAGGCATTTTCGCACGCTGTGGTCACATTCCCGTCGGCTATTACAACGACCCCGAGAAAACTGCGAAGACCTTTGTGCGGGTCGAAGACCAGATCTGGTTGCTCACCGGAGACGAGGCCAAACTGGAGGATGACGACACGATTACCGTGTACGGCCGCGGTTCGAACTGCATCAACACGGGGGGCGAAAAGGTGTTTCCGGAAGAGGTTGAGCAGGCCTTGAAAAATCACCCGGCGGTGTTTGACTGCCTGGTAGTGGGCACGCCAGATGAGCGGCTGGGCAGCCGGGTTACCGCGGTGGTGGCGGCGCGGGATGGGGAGTTCCTGAGTTTGGCATCGTTGCAGAATGAAGCACGCAAGCACATTGCCGGCTATAAAGTGCCGCGCGAGCTGCACCTGGTGACGGAGGTGCCACGCGCACCCAGCGGCAAGCCAGCCTATCCCAAAGCACTCGATATCGCGTTGTCGGGTGCACACCGCGCAGAGTAAATACTCGTAAGCACACAAGGAGCCACGCCGTGCAAGAACTGGATATCAGCACCCCGAGTTGCCTGGTCGCGCAGGAGGAGGGTGTACTCTTCGTTACCCTGAATCGTCCGGAGGCGAAAAACGCCTTCAACCCGGCCATGCTGCTGGGTATGTATCGCGCATGGCGCCGGCTGGACGAGGACCCGGCGCTGCGTTGCGCCATTCTCACCGCACGCGGGAACACCTTCTGCGCCGGCATGGATTTGAAAGCGGGCGCCGAGGGCGACCAGGGTGCCAGTGATGAGTTCATGGCCCTGATGGCAGAGGTGCCGAACCTGCACTGGCAAGCGCTGCTGCGTGACAACCGGCCGGCCAAACCATTGATTCTTGCGGTGGAGGGTTACGCGCTTGCGGGTGGTACCGAGATTCTGCAGGGCACCGATATTCGCGTCGCGGCTGAGGATGCCGTGTTTGGTGTGACCGAAGTGGCCCGCGGGCTCTATCCGATGGCGGGCTCCACTGTGCGCCTGCGACGTCAGATAGCCTATTGCCTGGCCGCCGAAATGCTGCTCTGTGGCGAGCACATCAGTGCGCAGCAGGCGCTTGACTGGGGGCTGGTGAACAAGCTGGTACCGCCGGGCTCAAGCCTGCAGGCGGCACGGGAATACGCCGCGAGAATCTGCGCCAATGCGCCACTCGCTGTTGCCGCCGTTACGCGCTCGCTGCGCGAGCATCAGGAGTGTATGGCCGAGGAGGATGCCATGCTCGCCTCCGATGCTCTGGCGGGGCCGGTATTCGCATCGGCTGATGCCAGAGAAGGCATGCGTGCTTTCAAGGAAAAACGTCCCGCGCAGTTCCGCGGTGAGTAAGCCGTCGGTGCGTCTTTGTTGCCGCCGGCACCCAGGTGCTGATGCCCTCCGGCTTCGTCGCACTCGACGAATATGTCGTATTCCACGAGGAACCCTGAGCCGATGAATGACACTGTATTGCTGCAGGAGCAACTGGGCCGCGTGCGTTTGTTTACGCTTAATCGCCCTGACAAGAAAAACGCCATCAATGACCCCCTGTGGATTGCGCTGCGTGAGGCGTTCCAGGAGGCAGCACAGGATGACAGCGTCGCCTGCGTTGTGCTCACCGGCGCCGGTGACAGTTTTAGCGCGGGAGTCGATCTCGCCAGCTTCGCCGGCACGGAATCTGATGCTCCGCACCCGTTTGAAAGTGCCGCCCGTGCCGTGGCCGATTTCGACAAACCGTTGGTAGCAGCGGCCAGGGGTGCCGCCATCGGGGGTGGCGCTACCGTATTGTTTCACGCCGACATGGTGTATGCCGGCGAAACATTTCGCCTGCGCTTGCCGTTTGCGGCGTTGGGCCTGGTTCCGGAGTGGGCGAGCAGTTACATGTTGCAGGCCAATATTGGCGCTCAGCGCGCCGCGGAGCTGTTCTATACGGCAGAGTGGGTTGACGCGCCACGCGCACTGGAGTTGGGTATCGTCGCGCAGGTTATACCTGACGAGCAGCTGCTGGCGCATGCCCTGCAACGCGCCGCTGCCGTGGCGCAATGGCCTGTGAGCGCCCTGCGTGAGATCAAGCGCTGCCTGCGCATGCACCACACAGCGGCCATCGATGCAGCGTTTGTGGCGGAGCAGGCGGGAATGGCCGGGCAGGCGGGCTCACCCGATAACCTGGAAGCGCTCACCGCATTCTTTGAAAAGCGGGCGCCCAGGTTCGACTAAACGCATTTTTATGTCAGGGTTGCACGAACTCGGTCACTTCCAGGCTAAAGCCCGACAGCGCGTTGAAGCGTATCGGCGCCGACATCAGGCGCATCTTGCCCACCCCGATGCGCTTGAGGATCTGGGCGCCGGTACCGATGACCCGGTAGTTACCGATACCGCCGCTCTTGCTGTTGGTGATGGCGGGGGCATGCGGGTATTGAATGACATCGGCCAGTGCCTGTGTCGATGAGACAGGCTGGCCGATCAGTACCAGAGCGCCGAGGTTCTCCGCCGCTATGCGTTCGAGTGCACGGCGCGCTGACCAGCCGGGCGTATCGTCACCGATCAGAGTACCCACCACATCGCGCAGCAAATTCACCGTCTGTATGCGCACCAGTGAGGCATTGTCTTCGCACAGTTCACCGCGGGTCAGGGCAAAGTGCAGCGTGTCGTCTATGAGGTCGCTAAACGTGTGGAGCGTGAATTCGCCAAACTCCGTAGTAACCGTTTTCGTGTCGCGCAGCTCGATTGACTGCTCATGCAGCGAGCGGTACTCGATGAGGTCGGCAATGGTACCCATGCGCAGCCCGTGGCGTTCGGCAAAAACCTCGAGTTGCGGGCGCCGCGCCATGGTGCCGTCTTCATTCATGATCTCCACGATCAGGGATGCGGGCTCAAAGCCGGCCATTCTCGCCAGATCGACGCCGGCCTCGGTGTGCCCGGCCCTGCGCAGCACGCCACCAGTCTTGGCTACCAGGGGGAAGATGTGGCCGGGCTGAATGATATCGCCGGGCTTGGCATTGGGGGCGACCGCCTGACGCACTGTATGTGCGCGCTGTATCGAACTGATGCCGGGCCCCAGTTTTTCGGCGGCATCTATCGATACCGTGAAATTGGTCTCATGCTGTGAGCGATTGTCTCTCACCATCAGGGGGAGTTGCAGGCGACGCGCGCGTTCCTCCGTGATGGGCATGCAGATCAGGCCGCAGGCTTCACTGGAAAAAAACGTGATGATTTCCGGTGTCACAGCCTCGGCGGCAACAATGAGGTCGCCCTCGTTTTCGCGGTCCTCGTCATCCATCAGGATGACCATCTTGCCCGCGCGAATGTCGTCGAGAATGTCTGGAATGCTGCTCAGTGCCATGTATTGCCTCGTGATGCGGTGGGCAGGACCCACCGTATCGGTATCAGATCATTTCAATGGCGACAGCGGTGGCCTCGCCGCCGCCGATGCACAGCGCGGCAACCCCGCGCTGTTTGCCCAGTTTCTGCAGCGCGTACATCAGGCTGACAATGATGCGTGAGCCGGTTGAGCCGATGGGGTGGCCCTGTGCGCAGGCGCCGCCGTGGATGTTCACTTTGCTGTGGTCCAGGCCGAGGTCAGAAATGGCGAGCATGGTGACCATCGCGAAGGCTTCGTTGATCTCAAACAGGTCAATCTCGTCGATGCCCCAGCCCGTTTTTGCCAGCAGCTTTTCCATGGCACCGATAGGAGCAATGGTGAACTCTGAAGGATGCTGGCTGTGGCGGGCATGCGCCACGATGCGGGCCATGGGCTTCAAGCCCTGGGCTTCTGCCGCGCTCTCGTTCATGAGCACCAGGGCGCTGGCACCATCGGAAATCGAGCTGCTGTTGGCGGCGGTGATGGTGCCATCGGCAGCAAAGGCCGGGCGCAGGTTGGGAATTTTCTCCAGCGCCGCCTTGTGTGGCTGCTCGTCATCGCTTACCACGGTGTCGCCCTTGCGGCCGGAGACGGTAACAGGCGCGGTTTCCGCCTGCAGTGATCCATCCTCAATGGCGCGTTTGGCGCGGGTGAGGGATTCAACGGCAAACGCGTCCATCTGTTCACGCGTGAGGCCCCGCTGGTTTGCTGTTTCCTGGGCGAAACTGCCCATGGCACGGCCCGTATCGGCATCTTCCAGCCCATCCACAAACATGTGATCCAGCAGCTTGGCGTGCCCTGTGCGCACACCACCGCGGGCGCCCGGGATAAGATGCGGGGCGTTGCTCATGCTTTCCATCCCGCCACAGACCACGGCCTGGTTGGTGCCGGCGGCAATGCTGTCGAAGCCGAATATCGTGGCCTGCATGCCACTGCCGCAGAGTTTGTTCAGTGTCACTGCGCCGGCCGCATCGGGGATGCCGGCGCCGCGTGCGGCCTGTCGGGCGGGACCCTGCTTCAGGCCACCGGGTAGTACGCAACCCATGAAAATTTCGTCGATTGCGGATGCCTCGACGCCACTGCGCTCAAGTGCCGCCGCGATTGCGGTGCTGCCGAGTTGTGCGGCGGTCAGCGCAGCGAGGCTGCCCTGCAAACCACCCATTGGTGTGCGTGCACCGTTGACGATGACAACTGACTCTTTGCTCATGATGACATTCCCGACTGCTGGTTAGTGCGGTGGACATGCCCGTGTGGTGGCGGGCGCGTGTTGAAGCGGGGGCGTATTAGGCCATACTCGTGGGCTGGACTCAAGGCGGCGCCGGCGCAGGCTTCCCGGGCGGATCAAACAGTTTGCCCCGCACAGCCTCGCGGTATTGCCCCGGTGTGACACCGTTGCTGCGCCGGAACAGTTGCGAGAAGTAGCTGGCGTCCTGGAGTCCGATCTGCCAGGCAATTTCGGCGATACTGAGGTTGCTGCGGCGCAACAACTCGCGCGCGGTATTCATGCGCAGCGCAGTCAGGTAGGCCTGCGGAGCCATTCCAGTGGCCTGGCGAAAGCGGCGATGCAGTGTCCGCGCACTGACGCCGAATGCGGGTCCCATGTCCTGCAGGGATACTGCGCAGTGCATGTGGTCCTGTAACCATTGCTGGGCCAACAACACGGTTTCATCGTGGTGACGGCGCTGTGGTGTGTCCTGCCAGGCCGCGCTCTGGAAGGGCTGGCGTATTTCCGGGGAAAACTGGTGCTCCACGGCCCGGGCGATGCCGCTGCCGTACCAGTCCTCCGCAAGGTGCACGCACAGGTCAGCGATCGAGTTCACGCTGCCGACGCAGTAGATATTGTCACTCTGGGTGATGAGATGGCGAGTTTTCAGGTGTACCTGTGGATAGCGACGGAGAAAACGCTCAAAGTAGTTCCAGTGTGTAGTGGCTGGTCGTCCGTCGAGCAGGCCTGCCTCAGCCAGCAGGCTGCTGGCCGTCCCCACACTGCAGATACGTGTTCCGGCGGCGGCTATCGCCTGCAGCTGCGGCAGCCAGGCCGCGCAGCGGCGCACGGTAGGCAAGGGTGTGCGCCAGATTGCGGGCAGTATGAGCAGGTCCAGAGCGGGTAGTTCCCACTGCGACACGGGGCACTCCAGCGTCAGCCCGTTATCCAGGGTGACCGCCCCCGCGGTTTCCGCCGCCAGCAGGAATCTCACCCCCGGCGCCGTGCGTCTCCGGCTGCGGGCAGTTTGCGCGGCGGCGGAGAGAATTTCCATGGGCAGTGTCACGCTGGTGGCCAGCGCATCGGGGTATATCAGGGCGGCAACGGTATACATGGGCAGCAGTGTCAGGGCTTTGTGGCCAAAATACCACGATTGATGGCGTAAAAAACATAATGTGCGGGCGCGTTCGCCGCCTACACTACGCCGCGTGCTAATGAACAAACAACGAGGAGCGAAGAATGGGGCAGGCGCGGTTGCCGGTGATAGTAGGGTTCGGTGGCATTAACGGTGCCGGGCGGGCGTCGTCGCACCATGCCTATCGACGGCTGGTGCATGATGCGTTGCCGACGTCGACTCAAGCACGCACGCTCGCGGCCCTCGCCCGCCTGATGGGTGTCGAGCAGGTGCGTGGGCAGGAGGACTATCTGCTGGCGCACACGCTGATTCGGCGGGTGGAGCCGCAGCATTTCAACCCTGACGCGGTCAGCTGGAACCAGCGCCTTCCGGCCCGTGCCGGGCAAAGTCCTCTTGTGATGCGGCTGCGCCGTCAACACCTGCCCGCCGTGATCCCCACCGGATGGGAAGTGAAACCGGTGAGTGCCGAGGATGTGGAAGTCAGTATTGCAGGTGGGCTGGATGTGCTGTTGCCCACGGTGCGGGATTTTGAGGTCAAGGCAGCGGGGCAGCTGCCCACGGGGTTTGAGCCCGGTATGCTCTACGCCTCGCGCAATCATCCGCGCGGCCTGCAAATGATGGTCTACGCCGCATCCGATGCCCTGCAAAGCCTGGGGATTCCCTGGGAACAGATACAGCAGCGGGTACCCGCAGACCAGGTGAGCGTCTACGCGGGCAGTGCCATGGGACAGCTGGATGCGGCTGGCGCGGGCGGCATGTTGCGTGCACGCCACAACGGGCAGCGCGTGACCTCGAAGTTCTGCCCCCTGTCGCTGGCGGAAATGCCGGCGGATTTTGTGAATGCCTACGTACTGGGCAGTCTGGGTGCGACCGGTGCCAGCCTCGGCGCGTGCGCCTCTTTCCTCTACAACTTGCGTCAGGGTATTGAAGATATCCGCAGCGGCCGGGCGCGCGTGGCCTTTATTGGTTCGGCAGAGGCGCCCGTCAACCCGGAGGTCATGGATGGTTACGCGGCGATGGGGGCGCTGGCGACAGACAAGGGCCTGCGCGACCTGGACGGGGTGGCCAATGCGGACCATCGGCGCGCCTGTCGCCCGTTCGCCGAGAACTGCGGCTTTACCATTGCCGAGTCGGCGCAAATGGTTGTGTTGTTTGACGATGCCCTGGCGCTTGAGCTGGGCGCGACCGTATTCGGCGCCGCCACGGATGTTTTCGTGAATGCCGATGGCTATAAAAAGTCCATTTCGGGGCCGGGCGTGGGCAACTACATCACCATGGCCAAGGCGACGGCCGCTGCGCGTGCGATGCTCGGTGAAAGCATGCTGCGCAATGGCGGGCTGGTGCAGGCACACGGCACCGGTACGCCCCAGAATCGCACCAGCGAGTCGAGAATATTGTCAGAAACCGCGAAAGCGTTCGGTATTTCCGCCTGGCCGGTAGCGGCACTGAAGTGTTACCTGGGCCATTCCCTGGGCTCCGCGTCAGGGGACCAGGTCACTGCAACTCTCGGTATATGGGCGGAGGGTGTCATACCCGGTATCACCACGATAAATGCGCTTGCCGACGATGTATGCCGCGACAACCTGAGCTTTACCCTGCAGCACCGGGCGATCGATCCGTCCGCCCAGGGTTATGCCATCATCAACTCCAAGGGGTTTGGCGGCAATAACGCATCCGCCACACTGCTCAGCCCGACAGCGACGGCAAAAATGTTGCAAGCACGGCATGGCAGTCGTGCCTGGCAGGACTGGGAGCAGCGCAACGAGGCGGTGCTGGCAACGCAGCGTGAGTATGACGATGACGCCATTGCCGGACGCGTTGCGCCAACCTATCGCTTTGACTTCGGTGTACTCGGCGATACGGATGTGCAGCATACAGCGCAGTCCATGCGTGTGGGCGAGTACGAAATCGACCTGGACCTGGCGAATCCCTACAGTGACATGTGCAGCTGAGGCAACAGCGGGTCCACACTGTCACGCGCATAAAAAAGGCGGCCCTGGGGCCGCCTTGCAGTGAGTACCGAATGGCTACAGGTTGTAGGTGACCTCCAGGCCGATACGACGCCCTTTCGACAGGGGCGCAAAGGTGCCACCCAGCGGTATGCCGGAGATATCGTTGGGCAGCTGCGTGTCGTTGCCGTTCAGGACTTCGTCCAGCAGGTTGCGGCCGTATACCGAGAACACCCAGTGGCCGTCGTTGCTGTAGAAATCAAGGCCGGCGTCGACCCGGTTCTGCTCGTTGATGAAGCCCAGGTTGTTATCGGTGTAGGCTGACTCGTCGCGGTAGGAGTAGCTGATGCGCGAGCCGAGGTAACCCCAGCTGCCCAGTTCCAGGTCGTGATTCAGGCCTACGGTGTAGGTCAGGTCCGCCGCACGAGGCAGGTCGAGATCCTTGTCTGCGCCGTCAAGAACACCATCGCCGTTGAGGTCAACCAGGACCTTGTCGTAGCTGGCGTCCAGTACCCCGATGGACGCAATCGCAACCAGATTGTCGGTCAGGCCCCAGGTGGCATCCACCTCAAGCCCCATGATGGTGGCCTCAGCGGTGTTGCGCACCAGCTGAATGACACCGATGGGGCCCGGGAGGTTGATTTCACGCTGCATGTCGTCGATCTGGTTGTAGAACACGGCAGCGTTGAGGATGCCGCGTCCACCGAAGGAGGACTTGTAGCCCAGCTCGATGCTGTCCACCGTTTCCTGATCGAAAGGTCCGGGGGTGTCAGCGGGGTTGAAGGACGTGTTGCGCATGTTGTAGCCACCGGAGCGGGTGCCCTGGCTGTAGTTGGCATAGACAAAGGCATCGTCCGACAGGGTATAGGTCAAACCGACTTTGGGTGAGAAACTGCTCCAGCTGTCGTCGTCGACGAAGTCGAAGTCGCAGTCATTCATGGTCACGATGTTGCAGGGACTGTTGATATTCTGGCTGAGCGAGGCGATTTCGGCTTCCTTGTCTTCCTCGGAGTAGCGTCCACCCAGGCTCAATACCATCTTCTCGTTCAGGTCGATATCCACAGAGGCGAATACGGCCCAGGTCTCCGTCAGCAGGTTACCACCACCGTCGAACTGTACAGCGGGCGCGACGCCACCGGTGGCGATGCCAGCCAGTTCCCGGCGCTCGTGATAATTGATCTCACTGTCGAAATAAAACACACCGGTGGTGACGTTATAGCGGTCGGCGAACAGGCCGTTGTAGCGCAGTTCGTTGCTCACCTGGCGATAATCGATCCAGGAAGGCGCATGGAACAGCCATATGGGCTGCGCGTCGATGTCGCCGACACCCTTGCCGTGGTAGTCGCGCACACCGTAGATGTTGGTGATGGTGCCGTTACCGAACGCCACATCGTAGTTCAGTTCGATGGTGAGCGCGTTGGTTTCGTTGTCCTGCGAGCCGGGTTCATCGATGGAGACATCGAAGCTTTCGCGGTCGGCATTGAAGGGTGTGCCCGGTACGCCGGAGCCGTTGGTATGGCTCTGGCCGACAGGTCCGTCACCGGTCACTTTGCCGTATTCATAGCGCATGATGAGTTCGAGTTCATCGGTGGGCGTCAGTACCACCACCGGGCGCACCATGGTTTGGCGAATCACGCCGATGTCTTCGCCATCAAACTGGTTTTCCACGAAGCCGTCATCGTCGTTGTGGTAAGCCGTCAGGCGTGCCGCAACAATGTCGTTGATCGGGCCACCCACGCTGGCCATGGCATAACGGCTGGGGCCGCCCTCGGGCCCCTGGTCAATCGCGGCGCGCGCGCTGAACTCGAATTCATCGCCCGGCTTTTTGCTGTTCAGCAACACGGCGCCACCGGTGACGTTGCGTCCGAACAGGGTGCCCTGCGGTCCGCGCAGTACTTCAACGCTTTCCAGGTCAAAGGTGTCAAACAGGATGCCGTTGTTGAGCCCGATGTAAACGCCGTCGACCACAACGCCCACAGTGGGGTCGATGCCGGGAATGGAGCTGTTCACACCCAGGCCGCGAATGGAGAAGTTTGCCGTACCACGCGCCGTACCCACGTCATCCAGCGCCACGTTGGGCAGCCGCACCGAGAGGTTGGTGAGGTCGCGAATTTTCAATGCATCGAGTTGGTCTGCACCGAGAGCGGAGATCGACAGCGGTACTTCCTGCGATCCTTCTTCACGCTTGCGTGCGGTGACAACCACTTCTTCCAGCAGCGACGAGGTGCTGCGCCGGACTTCTTGCTGTGCCTGGGTGGCGGTGGAAAAGGAAGCCGCCATCACGGTGCCCAGTAGTGCGGACACGCCGATGGCGAGTGGGGTTTTTTTCATGCGGTGAGGTACGCTGTCGCGTTTCATGGTGGTGCTCCTTGTAATTATAAAAATGCAGGTCTTTCACTCAATGCGCGCATTTTCCCGTGCGTGCGCTGCGCTGTAGTTATGTTTGCTGAAGTGTCGTGCTTTCCAGAGCGGCTAACAACCAAATTATTACCGGTTTTTTGCTACCCGTCTGGCCCAAGTTTACACCAGACACATCTGCGCGTTTATGGTAACGCCAGACAGGGGAAAAAGCACCACCCCGGTACAGCTTCCCACTTTTGTCAGTGGCTCCCTGATTGCTGCTATCATGTGCGCCTGCAAAAAGAGCTGCCACGAGTTGTCCCATGAGCGATGTGCTACACCATCTCCAGACCCGAAACTCTGCTCCCCGTCTGCAGGCGCCTGCGCCCAGTGCGGAGGAACTGGAGCAAATCCTCCAGGCAGGCCTGCGCGCGCCTGACCACGCCTGGCTGCGACCCTGGCGTTTCATCGTTATCGAAGGCGAACGTCGCGAGGACTTCGGCGAAGTGCTCGAGCGCTGCCTGCTGCAGCGCGACCCGGCGGCTCACAGCTCAGCCCGGGAGAAAGCCCGTGGCGCGCCGCTGCGGGCACCGTTGTTGCTGGTGGTGGTGGCGCGCCTGCAGGAACATCCGAAGGTGCCGCAATCCGAACAGCGGTTGTCCGCGGGCTGCGCAGCACATGCCATCCTGCTGGCGGCGGAGGCCCTGGGCTACGCCGGCATATGGCGCACCGGCAATGCGGCGTTCGATCCCTTTGTCGGTGCGGCACTCGGCCTTGAGCCGGGTGAAGAGGTGGTGTCATTTCTGTATCTCGGTACACGGGATGGCAACCCGAAGACCTTACCTACCCTCAATACGGCTGATTTTGTCAATCGCTGGTGAAACCGGCGCGCAGTTTGAACAGGAGCGAAGTGCCCATGGCGATCCCGGAATTTGAAACACTGACCTTAAGCGTGGAGGAACAGGTCGCTACCGTCGCCCTGAATCGTCCAGACAAGGCCAACTCGATGAACGCGGCGATGTGGCCCGAGCTGCAGGCGTGTTTCGAGTGGCTCGATGCAGAGCCGGGCGTACGGGCCGTGGTGCTGGCCGGCAACGGTAAGCACTTTTGCTCGGGGCTGGATCTCGCCATGTTCAGCGGTCTCGGTGGCGAGTCCGGTGACCCGGCTCGCCGGGCCGAAGCGTTTCGGCGCAATGTACTGCGCATGCAGGATAACCTGAGTGCAGTTGAACGGTGTCGCAAGCCGGTGCTGGCCGCTATTCACAACACCTGTATCGGTGGCGGGGTGGATCTGGTCTGCTGCTGCGACATGCGTTATGCCACGGAAGACGCCTGGTTCGCTATTCGCGAAATCGATATCGGTATGACCGCGGATGTCGGCACCTTACAGCGCATGCCGAAGCTGGTGGCGGACGGTATCGTGCGCGAGATGGCCTACACGGGCCGGAACATGGATGCGGAAGAGGCCCGGGAAGTCGGCTTCGTGAACCGCGTTTTTCCGGATCGGGAAACCCTGCTGCGCGAGGTGACCACCATCGCCCGCGGCATCGCCCGCAAGGCGCCACTGGCAGTGCGTGGCACCAAGGAAATGATCCTGTACGCGCGTGATCACAGCGTGCGCGACGGGCTCAACTACATCGCGACCTGGAACGCCGGCATGCTCAGCGAGGTGGACCTGATGGCGGGCGTTCAGGCCCAGGCGAGCAAACAGCAGGCGTCTTTCGAGGACTGAAGCGCCTGCCCGACGCCGTCAGGGGTTGCCGGGCCAGTCTTCCATTTCCACAAACGGATGCAGGGCGAGGGCGATGCCCTCGTTGACGAACGCGTCACTTTCCAGAATGTTGCGCCGGCGGACAAAGCGTCCGCCGGAAGAGCGTGCATCAATCGCATCGGTAACGTCGAGGCCGCCCACGCTGGCAAACAATCGCTTGAGATCCATATCGTAAATGCTGATCTGCAGTGAGGCCACAGCGGCACCCTGATTCCAGTCGAAATCGGTGGAAACACCGCTGCCAGGCCCCTGCAGCGAGGGTTTCCGCGTGACTCCGTGCCAGCGCGCAACCCGATTCAGGCCCGACGAAAATGGCACCTCGGATTCCAGCAAGTCGGTGAAAATGACCGCGTCGACGTCAGTGTCTTCTCGCAACTGGTCGCGAACGCTCTGCATGATCTGCACGAAGGTGTTCATATTCATGCGCCCGGTGGTCGGGTCCACAGGGTCGCCGAAGGCGCGCACCGCCGTGTTCCAGTGCTGTGTGAAATCACGTTGCGGGAGTACTTTGTAGCCATTCTTCTTGAGATAGGTCGCCACCATGCCATCAATACGCGGGGCTTCTTTTTCCAGATAGCTGCGCGACGGTGGCCCCAGATTGACGTGGGCAATGACGACGGTCTTCACCGTCGACTGGTCGAGGCGCTCCTGATCTACTTCGTAGGGGAACACCGTGGGGTTATAGGTGGTGCCGCTGCAGGCGGCAAGGCCGAGCACCAGTAGCAGCAGTGTGCTCACGCGGCTCACGCTCCGGAAATAACGCATACTGTCTCCACTTCGTTTATAGTGCGGGCATGTTAGCAAAATCTCGAGGGAGAGACAGCGACAATGGCAGCTGAAGTATTCGACTCGGTGGCAGGCGAAGGCCCCGATGTGGTGCTTTTGCACGGATTGTTCGGCATGGGCAGTAACCTCGGGGGCGTTTCCCGGGCCCTGCAGGATCACTATCGGGTACACAGCCTTGATTTGCCCAATCACGGGCGCTCGGGCTGGACCACCCGTATGTCGCTGCCCGATATGGCGCAGGCTGTGCAGCGCTGGATGGAGCACCGGCATCTGGAAACCGCGCACTTCGTGGGGCATTCGCTGGGGGGCAAGGTGGCGATGCAGTTGGCCCTGGACACCCCTTATCGTGTCGACGCTCTCGTCGTCGCCGATATCGCTCCGGTTGCTTATCCACCTTCTCATCAGGCGGTATTTGCTGCCATTACCGCGGTGGCCGAGGCCGACTGCGAAAGTCGCAGCGAAGCCGCGCAGGTAATGGCGCAGCACCTCAAGGAAGAGAATGTTATACAGTTTCTGCTGCTCAGCTTGCAGCGCGACGCCGCCGGCATCTATCGCTGGCGTTTCAATCACCCCGTACTGCAGGCGCAATACGATGCACTGCTCGCCGCCCCCGAACCGGTTGCACCCTTTGACGGCCGCACATGCTTTATTCGCGGTGAATTATCCGACTACGTGCACGACGACTACCGGCCGCAGATTGCGGCGTTATTCCCGCAGGCCGACATCGTGACGCTCGCCGGGTGTGGTCACTGGCTGCACGCCGAGCAGCCAGCGCGTTTCAACCAGCAGGTGGTGGCTTTTCTCGATGGCTGAGTCGCCGCGTAGCGGCCTTCGCAACAGGCACCGCTGACCATGGTCTTCACGTTGGGCGATGTTGTTGCATTGATGCTGCTCGGGTTGCTATGCGGCTGGTTTCTGGCGTCCATTCGCGTGCGTGAGCTTGCTGTTGCCGCGGTTGATCGCGCGGGCAAGCGCGATGACTTCCAGCTGCTGGACCAGAGCGTCCACTTGAACAGAATCTCCCTGAGCCGGGACGAGCAACGGCGCTGGCGCGTTTGGCGCCAATACCGTTTTGACTACAGCTTCGACGGGGTGGAGCGTCACGAAGGGTACGTGATCATGCTCGGGCAGCGCCTGCAGGCGGTCATTGTGCGCGAGCCCGAAACCACGCTGCATTAAAGGGCGACATGCTGCCAGGCCGAGTGCAGCAACATGCCAGCGCCGAGCAGGGCGAGGGTGGTGCTGAGCAGTCGATCAATCAGCCAGGCTCTGCTGCGCAGGCGGTGCAACCAGCGCGGTCGGCTGAGCAACATTGCCACGAGGCTGTACCAACCGGCATCGGTACACACGATTGTTGCGACCATCAGGGTGTGTGTTCCCAGGTTCGCCGTCGCCGGCAGGAACTGACTGAACAGGGCCAGCATGAACAGTGCAATCTTTGGATTGAGGAATGCAATCAGAAAGCCCTCAGCCGCATCGCGCGCCAGCGGCCCCGGTGGGGGAGTGTCGTCCAGCGTGGCCGTCACCCCTGGCGCTGCTTCACGCAGGCCCCTGAGTCCCAGATGCAGGAGCCAGACGGCCCCCCCGAGCTGCAGGGCGGTGAATAGCGCAGGTGACTCCCGCAGTGCCAGGGCCAGGCCGCCCACCGTCAACAGGGCGTAGCAGCCCACGGCGATGCCATGGGCAATGGCGGTCGCCAGCCCGCCTGTCCGCCCATTGCGCAGGGTGTTGCGCAGTACCACGGCCAGGCTGGGGCCCGGTGCCATCGCGCCGAGCAGGCAGATGCCGGCGAGCGATAACCAGGTTATGAGGCTCATCCGAGCGTCGGTAGGGGGTAGGGTAACATCCTGTTTCTCTCATCATTTTTCCACAGATTCTGTGGATAAGTCGGTGAACAATTTGTTTAGCGCCGTCCCAAAGCCAGTAGTCGGGGGGGGTGTTACAGATTGGTTAAAAAACAAGCAAATCACAAAAACCTTTTAAATACATTAGGTTAGGATTTACTCCTAATACCATACATCGTGTTTGATCGCTAAGCGAGAGGGGACTGTGTCTCGCGCTGCCGATGTGCATAACCTTTTCCTTTGTGCTACCGAACGTAACCCGGCAGGGTCGTTGGAAACAGCCCGCCCGGGTCGCTTTGGGTAACACCCCGCAAACCCGCTGCAGAACCCTTTGCCGATAGTCTCCAGACAAAGGCCACTCGAATTCCTACATGTTACCGGCTTGTAACGGTTTGGTGACATCCTGGCTGCCGCGGTAGATACAACCCGATGTGCAAGTCTCGCGAACCTCGATCTGCGACAGGCCGGGTAGCTGTGGCTTCAACTCGTTCCAGATCCAGCGGGCAATGTTCTCGCTGGTCGGGTTTTCCAGGCCGGGAATGTCGTTGAGGTAATAGTGGTCCAGGCGGTCGAGCACCGGCTTGAACGCAGCCTTGATATCACCAAAATCCATTACCCAGCCGCTGGGCTCGCAGGCCTCGCCCGAAACGACAAGGCGCACCTGGAACGAATGGCCGTGCAGGCGGGCACACTTGTGGCCAGCCGGCACGTTGGGTAGCCGGTGCGCGGCCTCGAAGTGAAACTCCTTGAAGATCTCCATGGTCGCAGTGCCCGTGTGTTCTGTTGCGTGGCGAGTGACCGGTCTTGCCCACTGACGCGGCCACCGGATCGGGGAAACGCGAAATAGTACTACCAAACACGGGTTTTTTCAGCGTTGGAAAAAATCCGCGACTTTTTATTCCGGAACGTTTGACAGCCTTTTTTTTATCTCTATAATGCGCGTTCTCGGTCAGGGGGTGGTTAGCTCAGCTGGGAGAGCATCTGCCTTACAAGCAGAGGGTCGGCGGTTCGATCCCGTCACCACCCACCATTACCGAGAGACTTTCTGGAGCGGTAGTTCAGTTGGTCAGAATACCGGCCTGTCACGCCGGGGGTCGCGGGTTCGAGCCCCGTCCGCTCCGCCAATTACGGAAAAAGCCACCCTCGGGTGGCTTTTTTTGTTTTCAGCCCGGCATCAAACGCGTTCGATAATGATCGCCGGTGCCATACCGCCTGCGGCGCACATTGTCACCAGGCCAAACTGCTTGTCCTGCCGCTCCAGCTCGTCCAGCAGGGTGCCTATCAGGATGGAGCCAGTGGCGCCGATGGGGTGGCCCAAAGCCATTGCGCCGCCGTTCACGTTTACCTTGTCCCGGTCGAGGTTCAGATCGCGGATGAACTTCTCGGCGACCACAGCAAACGCCTCGTTGATCTCGAACAGGTCGATATCCGATAACTGCATGCCGGCCTTCGCCAACACCTTGCGTGCCGCGGGTACTGGCGCATTGAGCATCAGCGTGGGGGAGTCCCCCATGTTTGCCATAGCCACCACGCGCGCCCTGGGCTTCATGCCGTGCGCTTTGGCGTAGCCTGGTGATGCCAGGAGAATCGCGGCGGCCCCGTCCACAACGCCGGAGGAGTTGCCGGCATGGTGCACATGGTTGATCTGCAGGTCCGGGTACACCTGGTTGACCAGCTTGCGGAAGGTGGTGCCACCTTCGTCCAGCGGGTAGTCGGCCAGGGCCGCAAAGGACGGTTTGAGCTCCGCCAGCGTTTCCAGCGTTGTGTTCGGGCGTGGGAACTCTTCGTGATCCAGTGCCAGGCTGCCATCGAGCCGGTACACCGGAATCAGGCTGCGCTCGAAGTGCCCATTGGCGATAGCGTGCGCAGCGCGCTGTTGCGAGAGCGCGGCCAGGCTGTCTACCGCGTGGCGGTCGATGCCTTCCAGCGTCGCGATGGCGTCGGCGCACACGCCCTGGTGTGGCTGCGGGTGTTTCTCGCGCAAGCGCAGGTTGTCGCTGTCGATAAACGGTGACTGGCTGGGGTCGCTGCCGAATGTCGACATCATTTCACAGCCGCCACCGATGACGAGGTCTTCCATGCCAGACATGATCGATGCCGCTGCCATGCTGATGGAGGTTATACCGGAGCCGCAGAAACGATCCAGGGTCACCCCCGAGGAGCGCACATCATAGCCGGCGTCGAGTGCCGCCATGCGCCCGAGGTCCGACCCCTGCTGACCGCGCTGGCTGCTGGTGCCGAATATGATGTCGTCGACCTGTGCTGTATCGAGTTGATTGCGTTCGGCGATTGCACGCAGCACCGTGGCTGCGAGGTGTTGCGGATGCTGGTCCGCCAGCGCCCCTTTCCCTTTCTTGCCGATACCCCGGGGGGTGCGGCAAGCATCGATGATCCACGCTTCTGACATGACTGTTCTCCTTGTGCTTGATGGTGGGTAGTAATTCTTGCTCTCGCCTGCAGCGCTGCTTCAACCCGGGGCGAGCTGTTTGTCGCATGCGGTGTCGGCATCATGGTACGGCTCGAACGCGGGTGCAAGGTAGGGCTCACCAGCCGCCTGCTGCAGCGGTATGAAGCGCACCCTTCCGGGCATGTCGCAGCGCAGGGCCTTTTTTGCAGGGCTGTTTGCCAGTTGCATCACGATACGGATGTGCGGTGCTTCCACCGGGCTCACCAGGGCGCAGGTGTAGGCGGTGGGGAAGTTCGGGTTGAGCCCCGCCGCAACCTCGCACCAGCTTGCCAGCAGGCCTTCGCCACTCAATGCGCGCCAGTGCAGTGGGTCGCCGCAGTCGGGGCAGTTGGCGCGCGGGTACCAGACGGCGTGATTACAGCGCCCGCACCAGGTTACCTGCAGCTCCTGCCGGGCAGCAGCCTCCCAGAACGGGCCGGTCAAGGGATGGTCAAGTTGCGGCGTGTTCATCATTACCCCCGGCGCAATATCAGAGTGGAGGACTCGTCGGCGGTGAAGCCGGCGTACGCCGCGCGGCGCGCGCCGGTAACCGGGTTGGCGGCGCTGCCGCGCAACTGCTTGACCAGTTCCACAACGTGCGATGCGCCGAGCAGATAGCTGTGGGACAGCAGTCCGCCGTGGGTGTTGCAGGGTATGCCGCCTTCCTGCCGAGGCCGGGTGTGGTGCAAGCGGTTGTCCTGTATGAAACTCCCTCCGTCGCCCTTGCGGCAAAAGCCCAGGTCCTCTATCTGCATCAATGCCGTACTGGAAAAACAATCGTAAACTGCAATCACATCGATTTCCGATGGGCCCGTATTCGCCATGGCGTAGGCCCAGGGCGCGGCAAATACCTGGGGCGTTGCGGTCATGTCGCGCTGCTGGCTGATATAGGGCGCCCCTGCGATACGTCCATGCCCGACGCCATCGATGATGGCCGGCACCTGCGGCATGTCGCGCGCACGCTCCGTTGGGCTAATCACCCAGGCCGCAGCACCGTCGGAAATCAGGCAGCAATCTTCCCGCCGCAGCGGGCCGGCCAGTGGCGGTCTGTTCAGGTAATCCTCCAGCGTCAGCTTGCGGCCCCCCATCACGGCGCCCGGGTGCCCGTTGGCATGGCGGCGAAAGGTCAGTGGAATCGTCGCGAGCTGTTCCTCGGTGAGCCCGTACTCATGCATGTAACGTCGGGCGAAGGTGGCAAAGTACACGGGCTGGGGATACCAGCCCATAGGAACTTCCAGGTGTGCTTTCAGTGCCTCTCCGGCGTGCCAGTCGCCCGGGGTTCCCGTGCCGGCTGCACGGCGGCTGGCCCAGTCGACCCCAAACACGTTGACGATATGGGTGGCTTTGCCGGCAAGCATTGCGGTCGCTGCTGTGTGCCCGCAGGTGCCAGCCCAGATCATCGCGCCGCCATCGGTGCTGAACCACAGCGGGCGCCGGGTACCGAAATGGCGGCGGAAATCGTCGGCAGTGACCTGATCGGCGATGTGGCCCGACACCATGAGGCCGTCAATGTCCGCAGGCTGCAATCCGGCATCGGCAATGGCGGCAGCGATCGCCTCCAGCGCCATCTGCCGTGGCTCGCGCCCGGAGGGGCCGGAGACCGCGGTTTCACCGATACCCGTGATCGCGGCCACACCCGCGATGTCATTCAACGCTACGGATGTTCCGCCGTCGGGTACGACTGCGGCGCGGGCGATAGACTGCAGCGATCGCCGTGTCATCGGAGAGCGCCACCGACGTCGGATACTTTCCCTGGGCGAATGTCGGGCATGCGCGGCCTGCCTGCTGGTGATGGGGTGAGCCCGAAGACTATCCCGGGCGGGCGGTGGCAGCAAGCGACCGCGTTCGCCGCAGTGGACCGGGCGCGGTGTTTTCCCTCTTTGCCGGGGCCCGGAGCACATCGGTATAAGCACTTGGACCGTGTGGTTTAAGCCAGCGGGCAAAAGGGTCTATCATTCGGGATTGAGTTTTGTCTTGAGCCGGGCTGACTGGCCCGAACGGTTGCCGAGGAGTTTGTAATGCCGAAACCACGCCCCCCCATGCCGGTGCCTTTTGGCTGGTTTGTCGTGTCCTACAGTGATGAGCTCGCTGTAGGGCAGTCGCGCCCCGTGCTGTATTTTGGTCGTGAAATGGTGCTCTTTCGCACGGAATCCGGCCGCCCTGTGCTGCTGGATGCATACTGCCCGCACCTGGGTGCCCACCTTGGCTACGGCATCAATGAAAGTAGTGGCCAGGGTGGTCGTATCGAAGGCGAAAGCATTGTTTGCCCGTTTCATGCCTGGAAGTTCGACGCCGCAGGTTACTGCACGGACGTGCCCTATGCGAAAAACATGCCGCCCAAGGTTGTCGGCAAGCAGTGCCTGGAGTCCTACCCGGTAGTGGAAGACAATCAGGTGATTTACGCCTGGTATCATCCGGAAGGAGTCGCGCCGATGTGGGACGTGGAGTCGTTCGAGGAGGCCAACAGTGCCGATTGGGCACCACTGCAGCGCTTCGAGTGGACAATAAAGACTGCCTGTCAGGAAATGGCGGAAAACGGTGCTGATTCCGCGCACTTCCGCTATGTACATCAGACGGCCACCTTCCCGGAAACCGAACTGACCTACGAACAGCACTACTCCCTGGGCGTGCAGAAAGCCGACATGCAAACCCCGCGAGGAATGGTCAAAGGCAGCATTACCTCCAAGAACATCGGCCCCGGTCAGGGCTTTACGCGTTTTGAGGGGATCGCCAGCACCTTCCTGATGGGAAATGTCACGCCGATTGACGACGAGACGGTGCATGTGCGCTTTGCCTTTACCCAGCCTCTGGTGGACGGTGAGGTCAAGACCGGGGGCGTCAATGCTGCCATCATCCGCGACATCTGCAAGCAGCTGGATGAAGACAAACCCATCTGGGAAAACAAGATGTTCCGGTCACAACCGGTACTCTGCGACGGCGACGGCCCGATCGCCCGGTTCCGCAAGTGGTACGGTCAGTTTTACGCGGAGTCATTCGCCAACGCCTGACTTTTCGCGTCGTCCGCCGGGTGCTACCGGCGG
>CERO01011890.1_pt1 | contig 55773 bp, 63 predicted proteins | sample 530851 | NCBI WGS metagenome assembly CERO01 (sample SAMEA2621033, study PRJEB7988) | marine metagenome | biome: marine biome (ENVO:00000447); feature: surface water layer (ENVO:00002042); material: "saline water (ENVO:00002010), including plankton (ENVO:xxxxxxxx)" | depth 5 m
GCCGATTTAGCACCAAAGGGGGTCAGTTCTATGTTGCCGTTGACAATGATGCAGCAGCTGTTTGGTGTGAGTTCTCGGGAGTACACGCGATGGCGCCGATTGTTGACGCTGGCGCCGGCCGTGGGCCGGCCTCCCGAACTGAATGAAACCGATACCCACGCGCTCTGGTATGCCTGGCAGGATAAGGTTCAGGCGGATGACAAATCCACATTAACTGCAGAGGACTATCTCGACCTACAGCAACAGACAGGCATTGGATTGCGATCGATTTGGGCGCTGGTGCAGCGTTGGGAAACCTACGGTGAGGGAAGCAGTGCCGCGACGTCCGGGCGGGTTGTCGAGAATGGCCCATGATGCGGATGCGCTGCGACCAGAAACTGTTGCTCTCGACGCTTTAATCAAGGCAACTGTTGCCAAGGTTCGTGCCCAGAGTGATCCATCGTTACCGGATGCCATGTTGTTCATGGGGAATTGGCATCAGGCCGTGCCGGCCATGGTCATCCAGGACCCGGTGTTGGAACCCGTCGATAAACTGGTATGGATGGTTATCATGCTCCATGCCAGAGAGACTGGAGGACGAACGGCGTTTCCCGATTACGATACCATTGCGGCTAAAACCAACGTTTCCTCAACCTCCACTGTCTCTCGTGCTATTGCCATTCTGCGCTTGACGCGTTGGCTAACGCTGTGTGCCAGAGTGCGTCAAAAAAGCGGCCGTTTCACCGGCAATGTCTACAGTCTTCACGATGAACCCCTGCCTCTGGTCGATGCCCTGTACCTGGATGAGTCCTACATGGCATTCGTCACCCAATCCCAGGAGCATCATCACGCCCGCGTCCGGCGCGTGGCGCAAGCTGTGTTGGAGAGTCTGGATAAGGATATTCAGGAAGGCGAGTCGTTAGGACGGAAGGAGTCGACTATTGAGCGTCGACTGCAGGCCGCCCAACAATTGTCGGATTCCAGCGGAAACCACAGCAAAAGCGGTCGTTATTTTACCTTTCACGCCGCGACCATCGGGAAACTGAAAAATTCGTCCGAGGCCAGCGCATCAGTACAATCCGTCCAGGACCAAAATTCAAAGGCGGAGGCAAAGGAACACTACAGTAGTCGTTGTAGTAGTCAGTATATAAAAACAACTACAACAACCACTACACAAAATACAAACCATGCAGAGAAAACATTTTCTGAATCTAATTCATCAACCTCGTCGTCAACAGAGCGAGCGCTGATCTATCCGCCGCGCTTGTCGGAGAACCAGAAACACCTGGCGGACAGGTATCTTGCCATGATCGATCCTGATGATCGGCAGTTGGTGCTCGACGAACTTCAGGGTCGTCTGGAGTCTGAGCAAAAAGGCATGAAGCCGGTTTATGACGAGCTGCGGTTCTTGCATTCGCTGTGCAAGGCGGCACAACAAGGGGAATTTGTGCCCAACCTCGGGATCAAGGTGGCCGAGGCAAGACACGATCGGGTACTTCACGTCCCGCCGCCAGAAAACGAAGAACAGAAAATCAAGGCGGCTGAAGAGCGAGCACGAAACCAAGCCTATGGACGGGAGCAGCTGGCCAAGTTACGAGCATCATTGAATATGGACAAATAGCGCGACCGCCCGTTATCACACGTGATGTGAGATCTCTCCGTCGTTACTCCCCCCCCCCTGTTTCCACTGGAACCATCTGATCGCAGCAACGCAAAACACTGCACCAGTCGGATGGATATTCCGTGGTGTCATTTTCCCATTCGTGGATTCATAGCATGTCAGAGTTGATCTTTGAAGGGAATGACGCAAATGAATTCAGACGCAGAGCAGTCACACGAGAGTACAGCCGAAAATCAAAACGAGTCAGTGCCAGGCGCCCTGCAGGGTGAAGTCTGGTTGACGATACAGACCTATCAGGCCCAGAGCCTGATCCGCGGCCGACGTGCAGCCGATGGCAAGCCTGCCATTATGGGATTGATCGGCTTTGCAGATCGGCTGAAGTCGCTATGGCAGGCCGTCCGATTCGACGATCCTTATGCCGACTGGTGGTTGCTCAAAGTGGAAGAGGGCGTTGCCGATATCCGCGCACAGCTGCAGGGATTGCAGCAACGGATGGACGCCCTTGTCACTGAATTCAACAGTGCGCTCGAATTCACCGTCGCACAATCGAGTCGACCACAGCGCGTATCGTTACAGTTCGCCAATCCCTATGCCTTCCGTGCTGCACAGTTGCTGGGTGAGTACGACCGGTTGATGTGCGCAGACATGACGTTGCATCACTTAGGTCTCGACATGCCCACTGACCTCATTGAGCAGGTGTCGGGTAGTGGGCGATGGGTGCGCCGGGTGTTTGCGTTGCCCCAGGGGTATCACAGTCTGGACGTTCGTCGCCACGACATCCGACAGGGAACACCGGCAGCCATCAAAGCGAGGGAACGGATGGGCGAGATTCCCCAGGACATCCTCAATGGTGAGCGGTTGCCGTCTCTGCGTCCCCTGGCATTTCAACAGCTGAATAGCAACGCCATCGTAGATTCTGACGAGACCTGATCGCCGTGGCCACCAGCACGCTTCAGCAGCTTTTCATCTCGCTCGATACGCGAATTCCACTCGAAGCGATGGTGCTTCAGCGTCTACGCCGCCTGCCTAACAGCAGACAAAACGAGTGGTTGCGGCAGCTGTTGCTGGTGGGATTTCGAAGCGAGTGTCAGGCCATCCGATCTGAGCAAGCGCTGCCGGCACACACAATTCCTATGAGTCAGCCGTGTACATCCACCCAGACACACGGAAGTCGCGGAGCTGGTTCCGTCCAGCCGCGAACAATCGAGACGATGCTCGATCACGCTGCGCGGTCACCTGGCAGCTCACTCAACAGCGAACGCGCCGGGCTTGCTCCTCAAAAAGACACTAGAAAACCCTTTACGCACTTGAGACGAGTGATCGGTGAGTAAAGACATCTAACCCTGATATCAGGAATCGCACCATGACAGAACTGACCGATGAGAAATTTTCTGACGAAGACAAACCACCCGTGACCACTAATCCCATGGCGGTGGGACAGGTGGGCCTCGATGACGGCTATGCCTATACCAAAGTGGCGTTACCGGATGGTCGCCTCCTGGCGGTGCCTTCACGGGCACGCATGGGATCGGCCGGTGTCACCTGGATACGGGATGAGGAACAGAAAATTTTTGAGTACGAAACCGGTGGCAGTGTGTATTCCGTCGGTGCGGTCGATGGTGAGCCCACTCAATTCGATGAATACCCGGGCTCGGCCCTGAATCGGGTGATCGTCCAGCATGCACTGCAACAGGCGGGTTTGTCGGGCCGATCCGTCCATGTGGTGACGGGGTTGCCGGTCTCCGCCTTTTACCGCAACGATGGTCAGCAACGACGACGAGCGATCCAGGCAAAAAGGGAGGGTTTGAAATTGGCGGTTGAGCCTGTTGTTGCCAGAAAAGCATCGCAAAGGGCAGCGCAACAGGGGCTCCTAAAGGTGAGCATCGCCTTTCATGAAGTTATTCCGGAGGCGCTGGCTGCCTGGTACGACTATGTGATTGTTATGACCGATGATGATGGTGTGACGTTGGACGCGGATCGGGTCAACGCGCCCATCGCCATTGTCGATATCGGTGGCCGCACCACGGATTATGTGGTGGTCCAGGACCAGGGCATTGTGCATGGTTCCTCCGGCTCTCTGAATCGCGGCATGCTGAACGTCAAGATTCGCGTGGCGAACCGTATACAGGAACAGTTCGATATCAACGAACTGGGCGAGCAGAGTATCAGTCGGGCCGTCGATACACATCGGTTGCGCCTGCATGGCAAGGATCACGATGTCTCGGCCATGGTGGCGGAAGCAAAACGCGAGTTGGTGGAGCGACTCTATACCGAAACCCGCCGCAAGCTTGGACTCGGTGTGGAGTTGGATCGTGTACTGTTCGTCGGCGGTGGCAGTGCCGCGTTAGCCGCTGATATTGCCAACTGGTTTCCCAATCAAACCATTGCCGACCATGCCGCTTTTGCTAACGCAAGGGGCATGCTCAAGTACCTGCAGTTTGTCTGCGACGCCCCGGTGAGGGAGGGGTAACGACTTTGTACGTGGCCACTGCGGTCTCAGTGGCAAAGAAGATGTCAGCGGATTGTGCAAGTGACATCGCGGTTTTACCGTCAATCCAGTGTCAGGGCTTGCCCTGATTTTACTCACCCTGCCGGGAAATACCTTCCCGCCAGGGAATCGTGTTCTCCGGCTTTCCATTATGTTCAAGGAGAAACTGTTATGACCAGTAGACAATCTACCCCTGAAAAACCGAAGTATTTCGATCTTGATATCCACGGCATTGGTTACCTCAACCGGGTTCGCGAAGTAACACCCGAGAATGGGTTCCCCTTTCTCAGTGTCACCATCGCGGCGCTACGAGGGCCAGCCGATAACGTTCAGCACACGCATTTCGAGTGCGTGGTGGTGGGTGAAGAGGCGAAGGATCTGGTGCGTCAGCTGCTGCCTGCGGTGGAAGCTGACTTTAAAGTGCTGGTGGGTTTTCACCTCAGTGATTTGCAAGCCGAAACCTTCATCTTCAAAAACGGTGATCGAGCCGGTACGACGGGCATCAGCCTGAAGTCCCGGTTACTGCGGTTCCAGTGGATCAAAGTCGAAGGTCAGCCCTTTCCGGCGCCGACGGCTGAGACCCACAACGCCGTAGCCTGACGACCAAATCTGATCGCATCTTGTGATGCGATCAATCTTTCAACCCAGCGAGGGAGATTCTCCCTTGCCGGGCAGGTCTCCTCGACTCTTCAAGGAGACCGCTCATGGCTTCCAAACCATCACCCTCCCGGGTGATTACTAAAAACCGTTTTGCGGCCATTCGCATGGCGTCGTTGAACGATCCTGAAAAGCAATCCCTGCTGCAGCTGGCCTTTGCGATATTGCAGGACCTGCACCAGCCGGGCCTGGAGCTACCGAGCCCCAACCACACCCGTGATTACTTGCGGATGTTGTTGGCTGAACGCAAAGCGGAAGTCTTTGGTTGTGTGTACCTGGATAACCGGCATCGGGTAATCGAAGCCGCAGAGTTGTTCCAGGGAACCATTGATGGCGCCTCGGTGTACCCCCGCGTGGTGGTACAACAGGCGCTGACGCTCAACGCGGCAGCGGTGATGTTTTTTCACAATCACCCGAGTGGTGTCGCCGAGCCCAGTCACGCGGACGAAGCGATTACCCGGCGATTAAAAGATGCGCTGGCACTCGTTGACATCCGTGTACTGGATCACTTTGTGGTCACGGTGGGGGAATCAGTTTCCTTCGCCGAACGCGGATTGCTGTAACGCCATTTACTTAACCCATTGGGGAGTCTTCTTCCCCAATGGGAAGGAGGTGCTCCCTGAATTTCTTAATTCATTTCTCCAGGGAGAAACCTTATGAAAAATTCAGAGCACAAGTCGTTGGAAGATGTCTTCGGTCCTGTTGTCGCAAGTTACAGTCGTGCACAGGCTATCGAAGATGGCGTCCTGATCGATGTCACCGCTATGGCACGTGAGGCTGGCTTCAAATGGCCAGTCGCACTTACCCATACCGCTTGGTGTGATTGCGTCGCCTGGACAGAGCGGGATAACCGCTTTCAAGTGCACCAGGACGAGTCTGGCCGTTTGTGGGACGTGCTGTTTATGGCGTTCTACGCCATTCGAACGGCTACTGCTCCTGGTGATCGGTTGCTGTTCTCGTTGTACCGCGTGCCGAAAGACGGGCATTCGACAGAAGCCGGCGAGGTGAGTTTGAAACTGATGGTTGGCCCTGGTGATGCCGGTGAACCGGTCGTCACGATCATGCTGCCCAACGAAGATTAATGTCGCCGATCGAATCGGCTCCTTGCCCTGGCCACTTGGGATAAAGTGGCACCCCCATTTCATTAAAATGCCGATGCATAGTTCGTTGTTCGTTGAGAACCTTGCCAGTCGCACTTATTCGCTGATCGTGCGCCGACACTGTTTATTCACGACCTTTTCGATCCGTTGCAGCGCGGGATATTTCCCGTACAACGTTTCAAACTTTTCTCTCGTCGGCTGCAGGTGCTCCAACAGACTGACAGCAACATCCTGCACCTGGCCTTGTAGAAACCGAGCACGCAAACCGCATTGTTGCGCCAGGTCATCCCAGTGCTTTGTGGAAACGATGCCTGGATTTCTTTCATTGCCAACGGAAAATGCCAGATGATAGTCAATACGTTCAATGGCCCGAGTGCAAACGAGATCATAAAAAGGGGCTAGCTGTATTTCGCCATTGGCCCGGTATAGCAGCGAAAGGTTTTTGGCATGACCATCTGAATTACCCGCCAGGACATTGAAAATCTGCCATCGCAGTAAATACTGCAGATCGTTGGCGGGATCACTAGAGACATCCTGGACGAGCCGATAGCAATCTGCGAAGGAAGGGCCGCCATCCTCCTGATACTTGCGTTCGTGGCCGAAACCCAGCGCCTGACAGAAATCTTCCTGATGCAGTCTCGCCATCTGACCGCTACCCAACAGGTGCCGATCATAGCGCTCAATCAATGCATAGTGCGTGTCTGCAATGGATCGCAGTTGAATATTGACCACAGGCAAACCGACAGCCTCCGCCAATAGTGTCGTGAACGTCTCGTAGGCGGGCAGGTGGCGGTAATCAGACAGTTCGAACTTGAGGATATGGCTGGAAGGCGATTCTTTTTTAGGCAACCAACAGGCACCATTCTTGATCAACACAGGACACTTGTCTTGCGCTCCGGCCAGAGACAGACGGGGACGTTCGTTTTCAGTCCATGTGTAAACCTGACCACGGCGTGTCACCAGCTTGGCGAGTTCTTGTTCCGAGAGTTCGTAATACGCGTATTGTGTGGAAGGTTTCTGTTCTGCCTGGAGAATCGACAAGGCTCCGGCGCATTCACCGCCAATGGCTCTGAGCAGATCAAAATCGGTATTGGCGATCTTTAGATCGCGGATAACCTGATCACGAGCACCACCTTCCGGCAGGAGGTTGGCGAAGAAGCGGTGGGCGAGTCCCTCTTCCGGCACAAAGTCTTCCTGTCGCAATGGCAACCTATGGGAGATGGCAAATCCGCCTTGGGTAAGCCATTCCTTTTCGTAGCGGAAGCCAATCAGGCCTTGGGTGTTGCGCCACAAATAGCCAACGAGTCGCTGATCATTCCAGACGTTGAGACCATCCGGATCAAGCATGGCCTTCTCCCTCTTGTGAGGACGACGGCTTGGGCACGGCAACCCTGCGCGGCTGGATGACCACCTCCAGTCCCAGGGTGCGCAGCGCTTTTAGCACTTTGCCCAGCTCCGCAGTTTCCTTGCCACGCTCGAATTCGGATAAAAAGCGGGTGCTCAGGTTACCCAGTCCCGAGATCGTTTCCAACGTCAGTTTTCTCTGTTTCCGGTGAGCACGCACCAGCTTGCCGAGATCCTCAGCGGATCGGATTGCACCGTATTGCACCTGATCGTGAGCCATAATCTATCCAAAAAAATGAGCGTACGGTAAAAATTAGCATGCAGACGCAGCTAAATCAACAAATATTTACCGTACGGGATAAATATTAGAGTATTGGCTTGCTTGAGTAAGAATATATCCCGTACGATAAAAATTGTCGGCCGCCAGCGTACAGCCCCATGGTGGTTCCACTGTAACCGTGGGTCGAACAGATTTGTCTGTTCAACTGCCATGACAGGTCGCAGACCTGGCGTGGTGGTTGATTCGAACGAAGCCCTCGTCACTGCTTAGCGAAGCGGGGTAGTGACGAGGGCGGCGGAGCACGGAACGACAACGGATTGCGCTCGGATTGATGCGTTACCAGCGAGTTCGCTCTAACTATACTAGCGGCCAAGAAACGTAAACAGTTCCATACGCGGCCACGGCGGTAACGTGGATGAGGATTGTCGCCCTCGCCATCAAAAATGGCAAAAACGGCAACGGCGCCAGCCGAGCTATCCTGGCGCACAGCATCAGCTGCAGCTCATCTTCAATCTTTCCTCAATAGCAGGACGTTCGTCCTCGCTTCAATCTGGCTAATGCCACCTCAAACCCGGCTTGCAAGTAGCCGACTACCAACGCGCCGTTTCACCGACGGTTTCTTTCAACTCGCGGACCGATGGTTCCGCTCATTTAAAAGGAGGTGAAGTACTCACCATCGCAACTGACTCTTAGAGTCCATTGGTTTACCCGGCACCATCTTCAGCAGAAGAGCAGCCAGGTTGCCTGCGACCAGGCTTATCAGGTCGAAAGGGGAGTAGTGTCCCTTGACCCATCCGCTTCGGCGGACCCAGTCAGGCTACGAGCCTGTGGTTGGTCAGAAACACTTACCAGACTGGAAAGTACACGATGAGAGACCTGAACTACCAATTGAAACAGTTGTGCAAACGCAATCGCGATGGCAGTTACAGTACGCAAGCCAATCGCGCGCGCATACTTAACCAGATTGCCAATCAACTGCAGGAGATGGGGTATCGGCGCATGACTACCCGATCCCTAAAGCCGAAGCACGTGGACGCCCTGGTGAAACGCTGGTTCAGCGAGGGCATGGCGGCCGGTACCATCAAAAACCGTATGAATTGCCTGCGCTGGTGGGCCGCCAAGGTGGATAGGCGCAATGTTATTGCCCGATCGAATGAGTTCTACGGCATTCCCGATCGGCAGTTCGTCAGTCAACACTCCAAGGCGGTGGTTGTCGGTAACGATGCGTTGACCAGCGTTAAAGATGAGCATGTGCGAATGACTCTGGAGTTACAGCGCGCCTTCGGATTGCGCAGGGAGGAGGCGATCAAATTTATCCCAGCTTATGCCGACCAGGGTGATCACGTTCGCCTGAAAGCTACCTGGACGAAAGGGGGCAAGATGCGGATCGTGCCGGTGCTCACCCAGGAACAGCGTGCCGTCTTGAATCGTGCCCACCGACTGGTGGGATCTGGTTCCCTGATTCCACCGCAGAAAACCTACATCCAACAGTTGCGGACCTATGAACGTCATACCACTCAGGCAGGTTTATCGAAACTGCATGGCCTGCGCCATGCGTATGCCCAGTCACGCTATCAGGCGTTGACGGGTTGGGCCTGTCCTGCGGCGGGTGGACCGGTCGCAAACAGTTTGAGCATCGAGCAACGACAGCAGGACCATCAGGCACGACTCACCATCAGTCGCGAATTGGGCCACGCCCGCGAGCAGATCAGCGCTGTTTATTTAGGTCGATGAGTTTTGGCCGAGGCGTCTCATGGATAAGCACGACACTCACCGAGTGGATTAACCATTCACGCCAGAAGATCACTTGGCGATCATGATGCCATTCATCACGATCGAGGCCAAAACATGTCTTCGTTTAAACATCACGGAATCCCTCGTCTCCTAACGATACTGGTGTGCTGTTCTGGTGCTGCCGTCGGGAGCCATTCGGTAGTGGCGGCAGACCAGCCCGTCACAACGATGACCACGCTGATACAAACGGGTCGCTATTCAGTGATGGCCGCTCAGCCGACCACCGGGCAGCGGGATCTGTTATCGGTGACGAGAGCGATCACGATTCCAGGCGACATCGAAAGTGTGGGGGAGGCCTTCCACTGGATGTTGCGAGATTCCGGCTATCGCCTGGCGGCCGATGTTGTGCTGTCGGAGGAGGCGAAAGCCATGCTGGCGCTGCCACTGCCAGCGGTGCATCGTCGCTTTGAGCCCATGCCACTCCAAACCGTGATGGGACTTATGATCGGTCCTGCTTTTCACCTTATCCAGGATCCCGTTCACCGCCTCATTGCGTTCGAGCGTTGCGCGGATATTTCCGCCCCCAATGCGACGGGAGGTGCGCAGTAATGGAAGCCTTTGTCATTGCCATCGTTTTTGTTACCGCATGGTTTTGGGGTGCTGAGTCCAGGCAAGTTGATCCGGAACCGCGTGCTGAAAGCAAGGCAGTTTCGATCAGCGATCAGGTAGAGGATCGAGAATGCTCCGTGCGTATTTGTGATCAGGAGTATCAGCTGATCATTCAGCGCGATCTGACCGTGCCCGTTGATCAAAAGGTCAATGAAGATGACCATTGAGCATCACATGAGAAAACCTGCCATCGCATTAATCGGGTTCTGTCTTTGCATCACGTTGCCTGTTAACGCGGATACCCGGCAGGTAGCCGAATCACCATCTTCGAACACATTGGCGATTGAGCAATCTGCAATAGAACGTATCGACTCTCAAACGTTTCGTGCTGACCAGTGGGGATTAGATGAATCGGAATGGCAGCGTTACCAATCTTTGCTGCAGGGTATCAGGGGCAGCGTGAGTCCTGCGACCTTGTCACCCCTAGAAGTGCTGGGCATCCACGCCCGCAGTGCCGATGAACGTCGGCGCTACGCTGAGCAGTGGGCAGTGATGATGCGTGACGATGCCGAGCGCATCCTGGCGTTTCAGCGGGCTTACGACGACGCCCAGCGGCGCCTGTTCCCCAACGGTTTATTGATCGACCCCGGTGTTGTAGCGTCCACCAAGCCGGATCAAGGTCTGGCGGGAAAATTCGTGTGGCAGTCGTCGGACCGGGTGTTGTTCTTTACCGATACCCAATGCCCGACCTGCGATGCGGTGCTGGAGCGATTGGTCAGCCAGATCAAACAGTTCTCTGGCATCGATCTGTACCTGATCGATGTGTTTGCCGGTGAGGAATCCCGCATACGTGACTGGGCGGCCTCGAAACAGATCAATCCCCAATGGGTGAGCGAGCACAAGATTACCCTGAACATCGACGCCGGTGCGCTAGGTAAGGTCTCCGCACATACGGGCGTACAAGGACACGATTTGCCCGTACTGATACTGCGGCGGGATGATCACTTGATGCCCTTGCCGCTATCACGATTCTAGCGGGCGCCGGTCATGGCTAATTGGCCGATCACACTTTGCCTCATCGGTTTACTGTGGTGGTCGACGGCCGCGCAGTCGCAATCCGTGCCAGTGGGGTATCAGCAAATCGCGAGCGAATACGGCCTGCCTCCGGGTCTGCTCTACGCGGTGGCCTTGACCGAGAGCGGACAAAGCTCGCTCAGCGATGGACAGTTCCGCCCCTGGCCGTGGGCGCTCAATATTGATGGGGAAGGGCACTATTTCCCGTCGCGTCAGAGGGCATGGCTGGCGCTGGAGACGGTATTGACGGAAACCAAAACTTCGGTGGATATCGGGCTGATGCAAATCAGTTGGCGTTACCATCGTTCGGTCCTGGGCTCATCCTGGCAAGCACTGGATCCCTACCACAACCTGCGTGTGGCCGCCGCGATCCTGCGCGACTGCTTCGTCGAGCACAGCCACTGGATTCAAAGCGCCGGCTGCTATCACGCACCCAACGATCCTGCCCGGGCTGATCGATACGGTCAGCGGGTCAAGGCGCACTGGATGCGGTTGACCGATACACCACAGGAGGTTCGCTTTGAGAATCCGTAGACAACGATCGTTGCCAGTCCTCGTGCTCGGGCTGGTCATGAACTCCTCCGTATTGGCTGAGCTGGCGGTGATTTATGACAGTGGTCAGACCCGGCCCTTAGCGCCGTTACTCAGCCCACTTTTGTCAAAGAAGACTCAATCGACCGCCCCGGCTGAATCTAACGACCAGAATCTATCTTCAAAGTCCTTGCTCGGTCCGGCGACTCTCGGCAATTTATTGCCCATACGTTCACCCGGATTGGCCGCCGGCGATACCGCCGATAGCCAACTGAATCCCGAAGCCCTGGGGCGTTTGGCGCAAGGGAATCCACGCCCCTTCTTTCTCATCGGCTCGGATGCGGTGTCAGTGCAATGGCTGGCGACTCACCACGACACTCTCAAAGCCCTGGGTGCGGTGGGCATGCTGGTACAGGCCGATACCGAGGCGGATGTGCGACGGGTTGCCGAGGCGGCGCAGGGCTTATCCATCACCCTGGGCTCCGGGAGCGATCTGGCCGCCGCACTGGGTATTCATCATTACCCGGTATTGATTACCCGTGATGGCATCCGGCAATGAGCCTGCATCCGATGGAAGCGCTGTTGCGGCCTCCCGTGGAGTTGTGGTCCACCTGTACGGCGTTTGCGGCGGGTACGCTGGCCTGGCTCGCCCCCTGGGCCTTGATGATGCCACCGGGTATCGCAATGGCCACCAGCCTGACCTTTTTCGGTTTTGGCTTGTGGCGGGGCCGTCAAGCATGGCGTGTGTTGCGCTACCAGCATCACATGAAGCGGCTGCCGGATTACCACGTGCGGGCAAACCAGATCCCCGTTAGTCGCCATAAGCTGTTTTTGGGCAAAGGTTTCCGCTGGACCCAGCAACACACCCAGCGTCTGCGCGATACCCTGAAGCCCGAGGTTCAACGTTACGTTCAACCGGGCACGTTATACCAGTGGGCGCGACAAAAGGAAGTGGCCTGGGAATCGATGCCAGTCCTGTCTTTGCTGGCCAAAGCCCTGCGTAGTCGCAGCCGCTGGAACCCGCTGGCGCCATTACCGGCCGTCGGCGGCAAGCCCGCCCTGCACGCGGTTGAACCGCATGAACAACCGGTGTGGATGGATCTGGGTGAGCGGGTCGGGCACACGCTGGTGTTGGGCACCACGCGCGTCGGTAAGACACGCCTGGCGGAACTGCTGATTACCCAGGATATCCGCCGTGGCGATGTCGTCATTGTTTTCGATCCGAAAGGGGATGCCGATCTGTTGCGTCGCATCTACGCCGAGGCAAAGCGCGCCGGTCGGCTGGACGATTTTTATCTGTTCCATCTCGGCTTTCCGGAACTGTCGGCGCGTTACAACGCCATCGGGAACTTCTCCCGCATCACCGAGGTCGCGACCCGCATCGCCAATCAGTTGCCCAACGAGGGCAACTCCGCTGCCTTCAAGGAGTTCGCCTGGCGTTTCGTCAACATCATTGCGCGCGCTTTGGTGGCCCTGAAACGTCGGCCGGATTACCAGCAGATCCGTCGCTACATCAACGACATCGAGCCCTTGTTTGTGGAATACGCCGGCCACTGCGCCGGCGTGGCCGGCATTGAAGCCTGGGCGTCTCTGGTTGAAGCGCGCGCGGCGGATATCAAAGAGCGCAACCTGCCCAATGCCCTGCGTGGGCGGTCGATGGAAGCCATCGCCTGTATGCGCTTGTTGCAGGAGAAGGCCATTTACGATCCCGTCCTGGACGGGCTGATTTCCGCGTTCAAATACGACAAGACCTATTTCGACAAGATCGTCAGCTCCGTCGGCCCGCTGATGGAAAAGCTGACTACAGGTACCATTGCCGGGCTGATCTCACCGGATTACCAGGACGAGCAGGATGCGAGGCCGATCTTTGAATGGATGGATGTGGTGCGCCGCAAGGGCATTGTCTACGTCGGACTCGATGCGCTGACGGACACCACCGTGGCCAGCGCCGTGGGCAATTCGATGTTTGCGGATCTGGTGTCCGTCGCGGGGCATATCTACAAGCACGGCGTCGCGGCCAATGGCGCTGATGCGTCCGAATCAGAACGTCAGCGGCATTCGACCCCCACCATCTCTCTGCATGCGGATGAGTTCAACGAGTTGATCGGTGATGAATTCGTGCCGCTGTTGAACAAGGCGGGCGGGGCAGGCTTTCAGGTCACGGCCTATACCCAGACCTGGTCGGACGTGGAAGCGCGAATCGGCAGTAGAGCCAAAGCGGGGCAGGTGGCCGGTAACTTCAACACTATGCTGATGCTACGAGTGAAGGAGTTGGATACTGCCGCCATGCTGACCGAGCAGTTACCGCGGGTTGAAGTCTTCACCCTGATGAGTGTCTCCGGCGTCGATGATTCGTCGGATCCCGGTTCCGGGGTCGACTTCAAATCCCGCAACGAAGACCGGATCAGTGTCTCGGAAGTGCCGATGCTGACCGCCGCCGATATGGTCACCTTGCCCAAGGGGCAGGCCTTCGCCCTGCTGGAAGGCGGTCAGCTGTGGAAAATCCGTATCCCGTTGCCGGACGACCGCGAGGATACGGCCATGCCTGATGACTTTGAGGCGATAGCCGAAGCCATGCGCCGCCGCTATATCACCAACGATCACTGGTACCGGGTCACCGATCACTGGTGGCACGCCGTCTCCGAGGACGCGATCCGCACCTCAGACGCCGGTGAGCAGGCTTGAGCACGGTGGAGCCCCGTGATCCCCGACGGCCGGCTGCACAGCCGGGTACCGTATCCCGGTTGCTGACGGGTATCGCCCAGTGCCTCAAATGGCTGTTTCTCTCCCTGTTGTTCTCCATTCTGGTGGAGTGGATCGGCATGGCGTTCTGGTGGGAAGAGCAAGGACTTGGCCACAGTCGACAGATGCTGGTGAACGAATTGCAGTTCCTCGGCACCGACTTTCATCGCAGCTGGTTAACCGCCCGGCCGATGGTGTTCGCCAGTAACCTCTCGGATCGCGTCTACCAGTTTGCCTTCGAGTGGACGGGGCTCGTGGATCTGATTCATTGGATCACACCGGTACCGTCCGCGGAGGAGACCGGTCTGAGACCGGTGCTGCACCGTCTCTACCGACCGGTGTCTGACTATGTGCTGGCGGGTATGCAAATCACCCAGGTCTTTGCGGTACGACTCGCCATCCTGACGCTGGCCACGCCGGTATTTGGACTGTTCACCCTGGTGGCGCTGGTGGATGGACTGGTGCGGCGCGACCTGCGGCGTTGGGGCGGCGGCAGGGAAAGTTCTTTCGTGTACCACTACGCCAAGAAAGCCGCCATACCGCTGATCATCATGGCCTGGGTGTTGTACCTGGCGCTGCCGTTCAGTTTGCACCCGTCCTGGATCATCCTGCCATTCGCGCTGGCCTTTGCCTTCGCCGTCACCATCACCGCCAGTACCTTTAAAAAGTACCTTTAAACGTACTTCTAATACAAAGTCATTGAACCAGTTGACTGTACCTTTACAGTCTGCTAGGCTGCATTTAAGCACTGTAAAGATACAGTATGAGTGCTGTTTAGGAGGCAATCATGATCGCTCAAGCCGAACAACTGCTGCAACGTGGTTCCAGTGTCACCAGGTCACTGCTGCCGGCGATTTTCAATATCTTCAGCCAGTGGCGCCTCACTGGTGCCCAGCAGATGACGCTATTGGGACTCAGCAATGAGAAGACCCTCTACAACTGGAAGAGCCAACCCGAGAAGGCCAAGCTGACGCGAGACCTGTTGGAACGGGCCAGCTACATTTTGGGGATCTACAAGTCCCTGCAAATCCTGTTGCCCGATCAGGTGCTGGCTGACCAGTGGCTGGCTACTCCCAACGACAACCCGCTGTTCAATGGCACGGCGCCGCTGGACCGGATACTCGCTGGTCAGGTGGTCGACCTGGCCGTGGTCAGGGATTTTCTTGATGCGGAGCGGGGTGGCTGGTGATCGCTATCGATATGTTACCCACTAGCGAGGTCAATGAATCGGTCTATCGGATCATCCTGTCGCGCTACCCGCAGATCCACCTGTTCGAACGCGTCTCCAACCCACAGGATTGGGAGGTGCTCTACGCTGTCGAGTCCCTGACGAATCCCAGGCTACGGGATGAAGTCGGTGATATTCGCCTGGTGCCGCCGGAAGACCGGGTGTATGGCGATGGCGCATCCTGGATCATGGCGGCCTTCACCCACCCGCCGGTGGATGGCCGGGGAGGGCGATTCAACCGGGATTTCGGCGTCTATTACTGTGCCGCTGACGAAGCGGTGGCCATCGCCGAATCATCTTTCCATCGGGCACGTTTTCTGCGGGAGTCCAGAATTGAAAAAACCACCCAGGAAATGCGCGTAATCCGCGCACAGCTGGGGCCGATAACCCTCCAGGATGTGCGGCACCTGGACGGACACGCCATCTACGACCCTGATGGTTATGGTGAAGCGCAGCAGCTGGGCTACGCGTTGCGGGATGCCAAAAGTTATGGCGTTCACTACCAAAGTGTCAGAGCGGAGGGGGAGTGTTATGGCGTGATGCGCCCCAGAGCGCTCTCGGATGCCATCCACTGGCGTTATCTGCGCTACCACTATGACCAGGGAGCGATAGTCAACGCCGAATCTCTCGATGGTAGTGGCAGGAGGTGACGGCAATGTATAAAGAGCTGCTGTGGATCTTCACCCAACTCCCGGACGATTACATCGTCCTCGATACCGAAACCACCGGACTCCCTGACGAAAACGGCCCGCCGGATATCGTGACACTCGGCATCACCGTGGTGAGAAATCGAAAGATAGCGGAATCCGTCGAATTTAAAACACGGCCACAAAAACGCATTTCAGAAGAAGCGCAAAGGATACACGGCATTACCAACGAACAGGCAGCGGAGTTTGCTGCCTTTGATTCCCAGTGGAACCCGATTGCCGACTACCTGAAAGATCAGCTCATCGTCATTCACAACGCCAGTTTTGACTGGCCGATCCTGCTGGATCACGTCGCCAGATACGGTTTATCAATGCCGCCAGTTCAAGGTGTATTTTGCAGTCAGAAAGCAGCCATTCCCTGGGCGCAGGCAACGGATTTGTCGTGCAGTCACAGAGGTCCATCGTTAGACGCGTTGACCAAGGCGCTTGGCATTGAAGACCTCAGGTCCAAGATCAATGGGATACATGGGGCGGAAATTGATAGCCAACAAGCGGCTCAAGTTGCAGAGGTGATGAGAAGCAATGGAAATAAGCTTAGGTAGATATAAAGAAAATCTGTTTTTCGACAAAAAATTAGTTTCATGAGAAACCAATAACTGAGTGGACGATTTTTAATACCAATATTAGATGCTTTTGAGAGAAGGATATATTCCATGAGTTCAGAGATTACCAAATTTTTAAAGAAGACTCCTGTTAACTCTCTACAAAAGTATTTTGAGTCGGTCCATCAAGAGCAGGTTGCTGATATTGACTGGGACGAGGAAGAGAAGTCCCTTCGAAAAGCTCTTGTCAGCCTTGCAGACGATTTATCAGGCGAGACACTAGCCATACTTAAATCAGATGCAGAACGCGTAGACTCACTCACCGATGAGCTTGGCCAAAGCATACTAAAGCATTCAGTAACCGACGACGAGCTTGAAGAGTATTTCAACCTCGAAAATGAGCATGACCGCGTTCTCTGGCTATTTTTGAAAGACTCCATACGATTCAGGCAGGCGGAAGATTCATGGTACACAGATACACGCCGAAAAGGCCGAATGTGGGACGCTTTTATTGGACCCAAGGGCGTATCTGTCAGCGATAGTCCTGAGGACATTGCAGCTTTCAAGCAAAAGATTATGGAGCTATTCCGAACAGCCGGAAAGATACAAGTGGATATTTACCAAAGAGCGCGAACGGATAGCGAGGACACCCAAATAGAGCTTATACAAATAATGGTTTACAGAGAGGACCTCCCGAGCACCCAACTCGCGTTTGATGAAGACACCCTGATTTCAACAATCGTTCGCCAGGTCAAAGAAGTTGCTCTCACATATGAACCCGATACAGGCCAAATCGAAGTGGTTGTAGACGGTAAGGAAAGCAGAAAGGCAATTCCCAAAATATTTTCTGAAGTGCTCTTGGGAACTCCAATAGACGGGCAAAAGATACCTCTCAAATATTACAACATCCAAAGCCTTCTCAAAGAAAGGACCCTTTCCGTTGATCCGGAAGACGGCATAGAATCCGTCAATGTAACCATGCTAAAAGTGGCTCCCCCCAACAGCAACAACTCCGTCACGCTAGATGTTGCAACCAGAGAGGAACGCAGCATCTACGATGTATCAAAGGACTATTTTGGAGACAACGACCCTCTTAAATCCGGCTTCACTTTAAAACAGGCCCGAATAAGCATTAAATTTATGCCGGACTCCGAAAGCAGCAGAGGAAAGACGCTGCATGTAAAGATACGCGAACCAAATGGATGTGATCTCAAAAGCAAGTCTCAAAAGGAAAAATTGATAGGAGACAAGTATTTGGAAAAGTGGGGGCTGGTTGAGACCATCTAATGAGCAAGACCATTAAGCGCCACTTAATAGAAAAACTACTCAAAGTATGCGAAACATCAGAAGCATCAATCATTGAAAAGTATGCGCGAAGCAGTTTCGGCGATCTTTTTCAGCAGCTCACAGAAGACAACGCCCTCATTAATTTCAAAACCTTAAAGTCAGTTTGTGTTCCTGATGGAGATGATGAATTCGTTGCTGAAATTGAACGAAGAGATGGAAAAAATGGCTATTTTTCTCCCGCCGATGGCTGGGTTGCAGTTCCAGATGAGGACCTGACAGTCTATAAACTTAACTTTGATTGGCTGTTAAAAATCATAATGGGCACTTTAGATATTGCGGATCGCCACAAGCCAAAAGTGCTTTTTGAGGAGTACATCTGGGCACTAGGCCAGCATAGGATCGAAACCCGAAACACGCACATTATTGTGGCCAGGGGCTTACGTTCAGGTTCGGTTTTCCAGGATTTAAAGACTCACCTCGACAAACATCATCAAGCAAAAAATCCTGCGCTGGTGATTACACTCGACCCCCTTGTTCCTGAGCATCTGTCTCTTCCCAATCAGAATAAACTGGTCAAGCTTGCTGATGCTATAAAATGGGATAAGGATAAATTTGAGATCAATACCTCACTGCTGGCCGGAAGTATGCGCGGAAACAGGAACCAAGAAGGTTTTAGCAGTGGATTTCGAAGCCTCTTTATCAATGGCAATCAATATACCTTCACCAAGAAGCAAGCAGAAGCAGTGGAATACTTATTCAATGCAGGCGGTTTGAGTAGACATCAAGATGAAATACTGGCCGAGATCAATTCTTCACAAAAAAAACTACTTCAGGTATTTAGAGTCAGCGGTAAAACCAACAAGGCCTGGGGGGAAATTATAAAACATGACGGGAAAGGTAATTACTGGCTAGAAATATAGGAACGATTCTCATTAGGATCTAAAAAACAGCTAAATATTCAAATTCACACCAATCTTCACACCCCTAGCACCCCAATTCACACACACCCAGAAGTTCATACTTAATTCCGAAAGCTAGTTAACCTTTTCGGAGATTTCGATATGAACACACAAGTTTTATATTCACTAAAAATTGACGGTGAAGTTTACGACACCGACAAACCAGTAATTTCAGGTAAGGAATTACTTGAATTGGCTGGCAAACAACCCGCAGGAGAGTTCGTTGTTTTCCTGCTGCTTGAAGATGGCGACATGGAAACCATCAGGCCGACGGAAGCGGTCGATTTACAGCGTAGCGGCCTGGAGAAGTTCCGCACTTTCAGGACTGATGTCATTTATAGGCTGGAAGTTGATGGCAAGTCTCGGGACTGGGGTTCTGACTTTATAACTGGCCGGGCTATAAAGCGCCTCTCTGGCCTTGATGACCCCGGCGAAGTAGGCATTTGGCAAACGAATGCTTGCGGCGAAGACCAGCTCATCGGCGACCGTGACCAGGTAAACCTTAGCAAAGAAGGGATCGAGAAGTTCAGGACCGGGGCGAAATACTCAATCTGTATTGAGGGAAAGGTTTTTGAGTGGCCAACAAAAACCATCACGACGGAAGAAATTATTCAGCTTGGCGGCTGGAATGCTAGTCAGGGTGCCGTTGAGGTGGACAAGGACCAGAACGAGCGCCCGCTCGCTACTGGTGAGGTTATCACCCTCAAGCCAGGCCACAACTTCTGCAAAAAACAGCGTTTCAAAAGGGGGTTCGACCAGAATTCCCGCGTCGGAAAAGAAGTGCTGTTGCTGCGTAGAAACTTTGATGACGTCGAGTACAAAGAAGTCAAGAACCTGCATTGGTTCAAAATTGAAGGTTACTCTCTCCCCTCCCCGTTATCGCCAGAAACGATCCCGGTAGTTTTCAGCGTCACTTCCGGGCACCCGGTTCCCAAGCCCTACGGATTTTATGTGCCATCGGGCATCCAGCATAGCGGACGGGTTTTAACACTCAACAACCCGCAGCATCCACCTCCCTTCTCTGGTAGCTGGCGCTTCGTTTCCTGGGATGTTGAGAACTGGCGACCAGGTGCCGATGTCACCACGGGGGATAATCTGTGGGGATGGGTCAGAAGCTTCAGAAGTCGCTTACTGGAGGGAGAATAATGCAGTATTTCATCGACTTATCTGGGCAGCAGTATAAGGATATACACGCCCACCTCTTACCAATCGGCGAAACCAGAGAATCCGCGGCTTTTATCTTTGCTGATTTTCACGAAGCTGATCGCGTTTTGACCTTGAGCGCTAAGGACTACTTACTAATTGGCCAGGAAGGCTTCACCGTTCAGCAGAATGACTACATCGAGCTTTCTGACGAAAGCAGGATCGCAATTATCAAAAAAGCTCACCAGACCAACACCGCTCTGATCGAATTGCATTCTCACCCATTTGAGAGCCCTTGGTCGGCGGCATTTTCACTGGCTGACATGGCTGGCTTTGAAGAGACCGTTCCACATATGTGGTGGAGACTGCCGGGCAGACCATATGCGGCCATTGTCGTTTCGCCCAGTGGTTTTGATGCACTGGTTTGGTCTGAAGATCCTTGCTTACCTCAAAACCTGACGGCTCTACGCGTTGATGGTGAAATTCTTAAACCGACTGGCATGACATTAGGAGAGAAACATGTGTGCAGAAAATGAGAGATTTAACAGGCAAATCGCTATTTTTGGCATCCAAGGCCAAAAGAAACTCCAGTCGATTAAGGTCGTACTGGTCGGATATGGAGGGCTCGGAACATTTGTTCTCCCGCAACTCTGTTTGCTAGGTATAAAACACATAACAGTGATCGAGCATGAGACCTTTTCGTCTACAAACAGAAATCGATATCTGGGGTTTCTGCATACTGACTACGACGAAGAACGAGGCGTGGGTATCGAGAAAGCGCTTGTTGCAGAACGGATCGCTAAAGGCATTGACCCTGATATTGACATTAAAATCATAAACAATCGCCTAGAGTCACGTGAGGCTTTCGAGGCAATTATGGCCGCAGATATCGCCGTCGGCTGTCTGGATAGCGACGGCGCCAGGTCTATTCTCAATGAGCTGTGTATCGCTTATGGTGTTACCTATATCGATCTCGCCAGCGAAGTGTTTGATGATGGAACCTTTGGCGGGCGCATTGCCATTGTCAAAGACGGCCATGGATGCCTGCACTGCATGGGCGACGGGTTAGACCAAACGGAAGTACGCCGATACCTGGCCGATGAAACTCAGCTAGAAAACGAAGCAAAGGTGTATGGTGTAGACAAACAAAGTCTTGCTTCTGGGTCAGGCCCATCGGTCGTAGATTTGAACGGGATTATCGCATCACTCGGCGTCCAGGAGCTCAAGTTGCTCGTCACTGATCCCAAAAATATCTCACGATACTTAAATTATCGAGGACACTTGAAATCCATAAGCAAGGTGCAGGTAAGCAATACTTCCAATTGCTATTCTTGCAGCCTTTACAATACAAAGGAAGGTGCAAATATCTATAGATATATGAAAAAGTGACAGCCCTTTAATCTGTTAATTCCACTAGATAGTGCAGAGAGCACGATACTATTATTGCCAGTACGCATAGCGAAAACCAAGTATGGTTTAAATTGTTCAATGTCTATTGTCGGCTGCAAGTAAGCGTTTTCTGAGAATCCCAAAACCACACCACCCATCGAATAGATTTCCCATCGTCCTTCCCAGCTAATTCTCGCACTATGCCCCGTAACAACTCACGGGAGCAGCAGTGCCATGAAACGTCGTCTCTGGCTACCTTCTTTTCTGATTATAGGATTGGTTGTCACTCCGGCAGCTTTTGCCGATGCAGACGCCGAGCGCGAGGCGCTGGCGAAAATCATCCATGAGCTCAATGCCCTCGAGTCGCTAATCAAACGCGCTGAGGTCAACGCCGATCAGGATTCCCGTATCCGTTTTCGTTATGAGTGGCTGCGTCAAGACCTGAAGCAGATCAGGGACGGCATCCAGTCACACATCGACTCTCCCCGTGCTCAGCCTCGTTCATTTCCGCCATTGCGCGGCGATTACCGTCGATAGGTTTCGTCGTGAACGCCGCACAACAAACAGCTTTTCAAGCCGGTTCCGGTATTACCCCAGCCACCATGCTGACAGCCATCGCGTCGATGGTGTTGGTGTTGGCGTTTGTCTGGGTGATCTGGGTGGCGTTAGGCACTTTTCGGGCCTGGCAGGAGGGGCAGGCCACGCTATTTGATCTGACCTGGAGCACCCTGCGGGCAAGCATTGTGTTGATGGTTTTGGGTTTCTATTTGCGGTGAGTCGATCGATTTGAGACCGAGAAAGTCCGGTAAGGGCAAACGGCGATGCAGCGCAGTGGGATGCGGGGATGGTTCCCCTTTTTATCAGCGTTACAGAAGAGGACATTTGTTATGGGCACATCAAATACAAAAAGCGGTTTCAACAAGAAATCTGTTGCCATCCGCAAGTCGCTATCGGCAGCGGTCGCGGTGCTACTACCACTGCCGCTCTGGGCGGCGTTGCCGACACCGGTTGCGCCGAGTACCGCGCCACCAGCGGGTGACTGGATCGGCTTGATTCAAGGCTACATCAAAGATGGTGGCTTGGTGCTCGGCCTGGCCATCGCAGTGCTGGGTTTTCTCTGGATCGCCTACCTGGGCTTCGCAAAATTCAATGAAGCTCGCCAGGGCAAGGCGGAGTGGGCTGAAGTCGGTGTGCTGGGGATTGTCGGCGCGATCGTGCTGATCTTCGCCAGCTATCTGCTCACAGAAGCGGCTGGGGTTATTTAACAGCCAGCGTCAATATCAACTTGCCGTAGGAGACGCGAATGTCCAACGACCATGAAATTCTGGCGGATCGGCTCAATGCCGAGCCCGCCATCTTTAAAGGTTGCTCTTCTTCAGAGATGGGCATGATTGTGGGGTTGGCCACTGTGATATGGCTGCCCCTCAGTCTGTTACTGGCCTGGTTGCTGGGTGCCATCACCATGGGTTTTGGTATCGCCGGTGTCGGTGTGGTGGCCACTGTGGTCACTCTGGCGACGCTGTTTCAGCGTATCAAACGCGGCCGGCCTGAAGGCTATTACCAGCAATGGCTGCGTATCCGTCTGCAGACGATGGGGCTGTATCGCCCGCCCTGGGTACTACGCAGCGGGTCCTGGGATATAGGGAGAACGCACTATGCGCCGCTACCGACTCGAAATCGATAATGTGCGGTCCCATTTGCGCTCTCTGTGGGTCGTGATTGGCTTGCAAGGGCTGATCATTCTCGCGCTCTGGATCGGCTGGAGCCAGGCACCCAAGCAGCTGCGGGTTTATGTGCCACCCGATTTGCGCTCGGGCGCTGTTCTGGCAGCCGAGGAGGTGCCTCCGGCTAATGTCTATGCCTTTGCGTTCTACATTTTCCAGCAGCTCAATCGATGGCCAGAAAACGGCGCAACGGATTACGGCAGCGCAATTTTTCGGATCTCGCCCTACCTGACACCGCGCTACCGTAATGACCTGATCGCCGATATGGAACTCAAAGCCCGGCGCGGCGAGTTGGCCTACCGGGTGCGCGGTGTCCATGAGATTCCAGGGCACGGCTACGAGGAGCGCCGCGTCGATGTGTTGTCGCCCGATGTCTGGATTGTCTGGCTGGATCTGGATCTGCTGGAGTCTGTGAAAGGCATGACCGTCAAGCAAACCACGATTCGCTACCCGATTCGGGTGGTGCGTCAGGCTATCGATCCGGAAACCAATCCCTGGGGCCTGGCACTCGATGGGTACTCTAGCGACGGCCCGCGTCGATTAACCGATGCCGAGCTGGCTGAACCCAGTGTGACTGGCGCCATTACCAATAAGGAATCCTACCAATGAATTCTCGTGATTTCTGTGCGTCATTGAGTTTGATCGCTTTGCTCGGTCTCTGTTTCCCGCTGCTGTCCTTCGCACAAGCCGATGATGCAGCGCCGAACAATCCGGAACGCGTTGTCTGGAACAAAGCGCCCATCGCAATTCCGTTGGTCGTTAGTGAAGAGCGTCTGGTGCATTTTCCAGATTCGGTGAGCATCGGCCTGCCGCAGTCACTGACACCGTTGCTGCGCAGCCAAAGCATCAACGGCACCCTATACCTGTTGGCCAGGCAAGCCTTTGAGCCCACCCGTGTCATGGTGCGCTCGGAAACCGACGGCCCGATCTACGTCCTCGATATTTCAGCGGCGCCAGGCGGAGCAGACAGGCGATCATTGCCGGATGTGCAAGTACTGCTCCAATCACCGCAAAAGTCACGGCAGAACTCACCACAAAAGCCACTGCAAGACGCCGGTGCCGATCAGTCGATATCGAACAACCGCTCACAGCCTTTGGGTTATGCCGCCTTAACCCGGTATGCCGCGCAACAACTCTATGCGCCAACGCGACTGATCCCCCGGCAGCCGGGCGTGGTAGCCATACCCGTGAACCCCGAACCGGTCGATCTGGTATTGGGCGGAAAGATCGAAGCCGTGCCGGTTGCCACCTGGAAGGCGGGTTTACGGTACGTCACTGCCGTCAAGCTGATCAATCGTACCCAAAGTTCCGTCGTGCTGGATCCACGCGAACTGCGCGGGTCATGGCTGGCGGCGACCTTTCAGCACAATCGCCTGTTACCCGCTGGCAGTGAGGCCGATACCACAGCCGTCTATCTGGTGTCGAATCGGCGCTTTGATGCGGCCTTTTGATGTGGCGCTTTGAGAGAGGATAGGAATCTACCCCATGTCGATGGTCACCAGTAATCGTTTGTTACCACTTCTTGCCGGTTCCGTTGTGCTGATGGCGGTGCTCGTCGCGGTGAAGTCCTGCTCCCCGAGCGACGAGCAACCTCGGCTGTTGGAAGCCGTGCCACAGGCACCGAAACCGGATGCCGATACACCGGCGGACACCATCAAGACACTGACGGCCAATGTCAGCGCCATGACTTCGGAACTCAATGCCTTGCGCCGGGATAACACCGCACTCAAACAGGAGAATCGCGATCTGATCGAAGACCGAAAGCAGATCGAAAACAACGTGCTGTCGAGAGTGCAGACAGCTTTGGAGGCAAAACGTACGGACGCCGCGCCAAGCGAAACCACGTCGGCCATCGCCGCGTTGACGGCGAGGGTGGATTCCCTGGCCAACCGCTTTGGGACGTCATCGACACAGCGGTCTTCCACGGGTTCTGATATTCCGGTCGGGCTCGGCCTGGATGGTGTCAGAACATCGGCGTCGGAAGCGGAATCACTGGTGTGGGTCAACCCCCTGGAGCTTGCGCCATCGCCTGATGCTGATAAGGAGACGTTGCTTAACCGCTTCACTCGCGGCAGCCACAATGCGTTAGATAGCGCCGGTCCGGAAGTGAAATCGCTGGTAGCGAAAGGATCCGAAGCCCTCAATACTGCTCTGCCGGTCTACACCGTGCCGCGCAATGCCACTCTGATTGGCTCCACTGGCATGACCGCCTTGGTGGGCAGGGTGCCAATTCAGGGACAGGTGCGCGACCCCATGCCGTTCAAGGTGATTACCGGCAAAGAAAACCTGGCCGCCAATGGACTGCGCATTCCAGGCGTTGATGGCATGATCTGGAGTGGAACGGCTGTTGGCGACTGGACGCTCTCCTGTGTGACGGGGAAATTGGAATCGGTGACCTTCGTGTTCGAGGACGGCACCATTCAGACACTTTCCAGTGATGACAAGGCCAGCACTAACAACCAACGGGGTGGTTCCAGTGGAAGCAGTGGCGGAAATAATAAGAGACCGCTGGGCTGGATCTCCGATGCGCGGGGCATCCCCTGTATCACGGGCGAACGCAAGACCAACGCTCCCGCATTCCTGACACAACGCATTGGTGTGATGGCCCTCGAAGCCGCCGGTGAAGCGGCAGCACAGGCCGAAACCACAACGCTGATCAATGATTCAGGCTCGGCCACCAGTGTGGTCTCCGGTGAGACCGGTAAATACGTACTGGGCAAAACCCTGAGCGGTGGTAGCGACGAAGTCGCCCAGTGGTTGCGGGAGCGTCAGGCACAGAGCTTCGATGCGGTCTTCGTGCCCGCCGGTGTCGAGCTGGCAATCCACGTTGATCATGAACTCCCCATCGATTTCCATTCCAACGGCAGGAAACTTCATCATGAAACCAATCTTTTCCAGCAAGCGACGATTACCACTGGTTCTGACCTGGACTAGCGCCTTGATGGTCGGCTGCGCCAGCATTAAAGAGACAGTACTACCGCAGGACGGCCCGACCATGAAGTCCATTTACGATCAGCACATGGTGGATGTTCAGAAGTCAGACCATCGGCGAGTCATCGGTGGTCAGCCGTTACCGCAATCCGGTATCGACCACTACCAGGGCTTTGTGCGAGAGGCCGCTAATGAAATCGACACGGTATTTCCTCGTCTGCCGAATCCTACTCTGGTGATGTATATCTTTCCCCACCTGTCGGACAGTGAACGCACCCCGGTACCAGGTTATGTCACCACCTTTCCCTTTTATGAAAAGGTGGAGTATGCCTTGCCGGGAGAAGTGCCGGGGGAGGTGTCAGGCGAGGCACCGTCGGCAGGTAGTCATTCGCCGTCAGACCAGTAGGGGTACCCATGCCAGCTAACCAACCTGATGATTCGGATACATCGCCGTTAACCAATGTGACGATCAAGCAGCACTATAACCGACCGCCGTCGTTTACCGATTTGCTGCCCTGGATGGAATACATTCCGGAGAGTAGGGCCTTTTTGTTAGAGGATGGTGTCAGCCTCGGCGCTCTGTTCGAGGTGCAGCCGGTCGGGTGCGAGGCAAGGACGCCAGCCTTTATGACCCAGCTGCGTGACGCCATTCAAACGGCAATCAACGAGGCCATTCCCGAGCGCGACGATGCGCCCTGGGTCTTACAGATCTATGTACAGGACGAGCCCAGGCTAACCCAATTCAATGAGTCGTTGGCCAGTTATCCGTCGGCAACGGTTCGCGAATCGGATTATTCTCAACATTACCAGTCGGTGATGTCGAAGCACCTGCAAGCGATTTCCCGACCGGGTGGGTTGTTTGACGATACCACCGTCACTGGTTCGCGTTGGCAGGGGCAGCAACGGCGGATCCGCGTTGTGCTCTACCGCCGTTTGAAAAACAACGGTAAAGCGCCACCCGCTGTTGAAGTAGAGGAGGCGCTCAATGATGTGGCCACCAAATGGATCGCTTCACTGGCCTCTGCCGGAATCAACGCCCAAAGGGCCAATGGTCAGGCGTTTTATCAGTGGCTGCTGAGCTGGTTTAATCCCAATCCACCGCTGGCAGACGGTAATCCGGAAGCACTGCTGCAGTTGGCACCCTATCCGGGCGATGACAATTTACCCTTCGGCTATGACTTTGCCGAACAGCTGACCCTGTCGATGCCCCGTTCCGACGAGACAACAGCGACTTGGCTCTTCGATAACTTGCCTCATACGGTGGTGACCATTCAAAGTCTGCGGCGGGCGCCAGATATAGGGCACTTCACGGCGGAACGCCAAGCCGGGGATCAGGTGTATTCGCTGTTCGATCGTTTGCCCGAGCACACCATCATGGCAATAACACTCACACTCAAACCGCAAGACACCACCCGCAATCACATTGCCCAGATCAAGCGCGCAGCGGTGGGTGATTCCGCAGAGGCATCTATCACCCGGGAAGATGCGGAGCAAGTGGAGCGGGAAATGGCGCAGGGCAACAAGCTGTATCCCGCGAGCATGGCCTTCTATGTGCGCGGGGATAATCAAAAGGCACTACGGAACCATTTGAATCGTCTCCACGCGCTGCTTTTGCCCAATGGTCTGCAGCCCATTGCCCAGGAAGCTGACCTGCTGTCGCTCGACAGTTACATCCGTAATCTGCCCATGGCCTACGACGCCGACCTGGACAAATCCCGCCGTCGCTCGCGGCTGATCTTCTCTCGCCACATTGCCAATTTACTGCCGTTCTACGGCCGTTCCCGTGGTACCGGTCATCCTGGCCTGGTGTTTTACAACCGGGGTGCCGAACCGCTGGTTTTCGACCCGCTGCACCGGGATGACCGTAAGAAGAACGCCCACATGCTGATCCTCGGGCCGACGGGGGCGGGTAAGTCGGCACTGCTGGTGTATCTGTTGCAGCAGATGATGGCACGACATCGGCCACGGATTTTTATCATCGAGGCCGGGGCGTCATTTTCGTTGCTGGGGCAGCATTTTGCGCATCACGGTCTGTCAGTGAACCAGATCACCCTGAACCCCAATGTCGATGTCAGCCTGCCGCCCTTTGCCGACGCGCTTCGACTGCTGGATCGGCGTCACGCATTTAATCCACTCGACGTCGATGAGTCCACAATGGAGGAGACGTTAGACGAAGATGGTGAGATCGAGGCGGAAGGGGGCGGTCGCGATATCCTCGGTGAAATGGAGATTGCTGCACGCATCATGATCACCGGCGGCGATGAGCGTGAAAATGCGCGATTGACCCGGGCAGACCGACTACTAATCCGCAACGCCATATTTCTTGCCGCAAAAACGGTGAAAGAGACCAGTCGAACCCAGGTGATTACCCAGGATGTGGTCAGCGCCTTCCAGGCCATAGCCACCAACCAGGAATTGCCCGAACACCGGCGTAATCGAGCCCTGGAGATGGGGGACGGTCTGGCGCTGTTCTGTTCGGGTCTGGCGGGCCACTTCTTCAACCGGCCGGGACAGTCCTGGCCGGAGGCTGATGTCACCATCCTCGAAATGGGCATGTTGGCTCGAGAGGGCTACGAGGATCAGCTCACCGTCGCCTATCTGTCCATGATGAGTCACATCAATGACCTGGTGGAACGTCATCAACACGACGATCGACCCACGCTGGTGGTGACTGACGAAGGCCATATCATTACTACCAATCCCTTGCTGGCGCGCTACGTGGTCAAGATCACCAAGATGTGGCGCAAGCTCGGTGCCTGGTTCTGGATTGCCACCCAGAATCTGGAAGACTTCCCGGATGCCAGCCGCAAGATGCTCAACATGATGGAGTGGTGGCTGTGCCTGGTCATGCCGAAAGAGGAGGTGGAGCAGATCGCCCGCTTCAAGGATCTCAATGACGAACAGCGCAACCTGCTGTTGTCTGCCCGCAAGGAGCCGGGAAAATACGTGGAGGGAGTCGTCCTGGCCGACAAGGTCGAAGCGCTGTTCCGCAATGTACCGCCAGCCTTGTCGCTTGCCCTGGCCATGACCGAAAAGCATGAGAAGGCTGAACGTGCAGCGATTATGCGTGAGAAGAACTGCTCGGAGCTGGAGGCGGTGTACGAAATTGCCCGGCGCATAGAGCAGTCTCGTTAACGGAATTAGTGTTGCCAGAAACATCAACGCATCGTGTCTCGATTTTCCGTTTATCCCCAACCGTCAATCCTTCAGCATGAATGCTCTGTCAAAGGTATGTAGATCTGGATGGCCGCCAGTGAATAGTGCAAGAGCTCATCTCATTCTTTCGATCGTTCTAACAGGGGCGCTCTGTGAGCCGGTTTTGGCTGACAAAACTCCAAGTGAGATCGAGGTATTCATCGATTCAATGAACCCTGTTGCGAATTATGCGGACGGTATAACCGTGTACTACATAGACCGCATTGACCGACTTCAGAAAGAACTCTCCATAGATTTGCCGGCCGATCCCGAAGCCGCAAAACAGACTGCCCTTCATCGCTTCCAACGCATTGACAGCCATCTCAGCAGTGAATTGGAAAATGCTGCGAAAGGCCTTGTGCAGGCGATGCAATACGGCATTGATCGCTACCCGGCCATTGTCTTCGATGGCAAAGCGGTGGTTTACGGCATCACCGATGTTCGAGCGGCAACCCAGCGGTATCAGCAGTGGCAGGCCGGGGAGGCTCGACCATGATGCGCGCTATCCGCCGTTGTGGATTCATCCTGCTGATGTGGATGCCCCTTATTAGCAATGCTGGAACCATCTCCACCACGGAAATCGTTTCCCAGACCACGAGTGCCGCGCTCAGCTGCATGCGCTGGATGCCGGTGGGGATGTGTTTTTGGCTGCGCTGTTCCATTTATGAATGCGATGTCGAGACCTCCATCAAAGTTGGCCATTACCAGCCGGATGCGGTGGTGAGCAGTTACAACGAACTCGGTAGCAATCCCTGGACAGAGATTCGCAGCATTCTTGGAGCCGCCCAAAGCTCTGCCGCGACAGGACTGCTCGGCAGCTTGCTGGCCGTGCCCATCGAGAGCGCCGGGAATCGAACGGAAGGTGGGCAGGGCAACAAGGATCACCGCAATCTGATCTTTCGGGAGACCGATGTCATCGGCCATCCTTTAGGTTCGCTGTCGGGTGTCCTGGCGGGTACCGGCTATTTGTGTGAATCGGAAACCACCTCCTTTTATCCCTATTTTATGTCGAGCCTGGATGCGCTCTCCTGGCGTATGGAAATCCCGGAGATGTTCTATCCAGCGAGTCTGATCCCCGGCATGCGGGAAATCGGCACCTGGCCTCTGCAGACCTGGGGTGGTGTCTACCCCAGGACAGGCTGGACCACACAGGCAGAGGAGCCCAAGGCCGCGGCAATCAATGCGCAGCGAGCCGGGGATATCGTGACCCGGAACGGTCAGCCGCACATTTACGATCAGATCGAACCGTCTTCCAGCTCCGACCAGCGGATTTGGTCGCCGGGTCCATTGGTTGAAGACGATCCTGCCACCGGTGAGTGGCAGATGTTGCTCCCCAAAGCAGAATCAAGCTGCGCTGTTTTTGGCACCAACGATCTCGCCAGCGCCAATGGTTGGGGTGGTGGCCGCGTGGACGAGGAGGGTGATTACGCCTGGAACCTGTGGAGGCCTTATCAGTGCTGTGAAAAGGAAGGCCAGTTTTTTCTGTTCGACATCAACTGGATCAATTATCCGCCATGATCAAACACAACCCTATTTACTGTCTGCTGATCGCTTTGTCGATTGCCATTGGTCCGGTCAGCTATGCCGCTCAGGCGCCCACAGAAGATGGGCTGTGGTATTACGAGATCGGTGGCGCTGAACCGGTCTCGGTACCGGCGAACCCCGCCGTGGTCTCCACAACGTTGGGTGGCTCTGCGCAACTGGGACTCGGCTACAGCTGCGGCAAGTTCGATCCGGTGGCGGCGGTCACCAATACCTTGAACGACATCGGATCCGGTGTCGACAACATGATGAACGCCATGACGGCAGCGGCCACCAGTGCTATTGCGTCGTTACCTGCGCTCATTCTGCAGCGAGCCAACCCCGGCCTGTACGATCTCTTCCAGAATGCCTTGATCAAGGCCGAAGAAACCATGCAACTGGCCACCAAGTCCTGCGAGCAGATGGAGACGGAAATTGCCCAGGGCAAGAATCCCTACGCCGATCTGATCACCTTATCCAAAGGTAACGATTGGAAGGTGCAAATGGGTATTGGCGGCAACGATGCCGTCACCGCCAAAGACACGGTGGAATCCTCTAACGGCGATAACGGTGTGCCCTGGATCGGTGGGCAAGCCGGGGGAACCGGTCAGCCAGTGCTGGAGTTCACTGGCGACATCGTCGAGGCCGGTTACAACATCAATATGAATCGCGCCGTGACTGACACCACCCCGGTACCGGCCGCATCGGCCACCCGCCTGTCGGAAATCTGGGGGTCGCCGGCCGAAGCTCGGGACTGGACCGTGGATGTGGTGGGCGAGAATATCGTCACTACCTGCGACACCTGCCGCAAGGACAGCATTCCCGGTACGGGCCTGCTGCCGAAGCTCTATCAGGAATCCGCCACTGTCACCACCGAGATCCAGAACCTGGTCAGTGGCGCGACTCCACTCACTCTGACTAACCTGGAGCAGATCACCGCACCCGGCGTTGCCATCACCCGCCAGGTGATCGAAGCGATCCGCGAGATGCCGGCCTCAGAGCAGAGCCTGATCATGGGCCGCCTGGTCTCCGAGATCAGCACCGCACGCACGGTCGAGAAGGCACTGTACGCCCGACGTCTGCTGCTGTCGGGGCGGCAGGTCCCTGAGGTCTACGCCACCGAAGTGGCCCGCGAGCATGCGGACAACTCCATCGCCGAGCTCGATAAAGAAATCGAAAACCTGCTGTTTGAAACCCGTGTACGCAAAGAAGTGGTCTCCGACACCGTTGCCACATTACTGGAGCGAGCGGCTGCCAAACGGCAGAGTTCACTTACCGTACCGGAAGTGCCGACCCTGGATCCCAATCCGTTGCGAGGTGGGCGTGTTCAATAACATCCGAACAAGACGAAAAAACTTTCTGCTATTCACCACCATGGCGGTGTTGCTGACAGCGCTGGCGGGGTATCTCCTGATGCATCGATTACAAACGGATTCCGTGCAATCCGTTCAACAGAGCATCGACGACTGGCGGACGACACTTACAGCCATGCGCTGGACAGTGATCGCTGTCATTGCCTTTGGCTGGAATCATCTGGTTGCCTGGCTGGCTGATGCAAAAATCCTGAGCCAGGCCAAAGCAACCAGACTAACAGGCTTACGCTGGCGCGCCGTCACCTGGTTGGTTTTGCTCGAATTGGTGTTAGGGCAGGGTGTGTTGGTCAATGCCATTGGCTTGATGGTTAGAGCTTGATCGTTGGAACAGGGCAATGAGTGTCGATAGCTATCTGGAGCTCTTTACTTCCCTTTTTGGCTGGACCTTCTACGGCATTCTGTGGGATGTGCTGGTCAGTACCGGCATCGTCTATCTCCCGTTTCTGGGCATCCTGATCGACAACTGGCGCGAACCGGCGCAGGGCGGTGAGGTGGGCCATGCCAGCGGCCTCTCACTGCGGCGGATGGAGATCGAGCTGTTCATTGCGCTGTTGGTAGTCGTGCTGGCCGGGCAACCCGCTGCCCTCACGCCACTCAATGCCGGTACCTTGTCCTACTCGCCGCCGCCGACCTTGCTGAATCCAGCGCCAACAACCGCGACCGTCGCTGCCCCACAGAGCACCTATGGTTCGACCGGATTCACGGGTTCTGCCGCAACCGTCAATGTTCCCGTCTGGTGGTACGGCGTGATCGCCCTCAGCTCCGGCCTGAATCATGCCATTGTCGAAGGCCTGCCAACCGTGGCAGATATGCGCACCTTCGAGCAACAAGCACACCTGGCCACCATTGCCGATCCGCGACTCCGGCAGGAGGTGAGTGATTTCTTCAGCCAGTGCTATATTCCGGCCCGTTCCAAATACCAGACTGAACGACCAAACACAGCGGCCATCAATGGCATTATCACCACCTATGGCGCCGATGACCCCGACTGGATGGGCTCACACGTCTATCGGGATACCGCCGGCTATTACGATACTCTGCGCCCGGCCAATCAAATCACCGATTGGGCTTACAACGCGGCCAGGGATACGGAATACGATCCGACGACTCCGCCAGCCTGGGGCAAACCCTACTGCAAACAGTGGTGGGAAGATGGGGCCATCGGCTTGCGGGAGAAACTGATCAATGAGGCAGATGCCACATCGGCCGGCTTCTCCGGTCTGGTGGTCGCTATCGCGCCGGCACTGGCCAGCGAGCAGCAAAACGACGCCGTCGCCAAAACGGTTCTCACCAATGCGCCCCCCTCCTGGTCGAGCAATGATCTGATCGCCAATAATGCATCTGGGGCAGGATTGGTCAACACCGCTGGATCCATCGTCAAAGGCGGCCTGGCGACCGGTGGTGTGGTCACCGCATCGGCCCTGTTTTCCGTCACCATGACCGCCGTGTTGCAGTCATTGCCCATGGTCCAGGCCATTATGCTGCTGGGCATCTATGCCCTGCTGCCACTGGTGGTGGTTTTGTCCCGCTACTCCATTGCCATGATGGTGGTCGGTGGCATGGCCATCTTCACCATCAAGTTCTGGACAGTGCTCTGGTACCTGGCCATGTGGGTGGATCAGAACCTGATTCTGTCCATGTACCCGGACGTCAATGTCTTCCTGCAGATCTTTGCCAACCCTGGTGAACACGATGCCAAGCGCATGCTGTTGAATATGATCACAACCAGCCTCTACCTGGGATTGCCGCTGCTGTGGAGTGGGATGATGGCGTGGGCGGGGGTGAATATAGGGCGCTCTATCACTGCAGCTACTTCCCCGCTCGCAAGGCCTGCTGATGATGCAGGAAGGCAGGGCGGCAGTTTGGGTAAAATGGCCGTCTCAAAAGGGATGAAAAAGAAATAGGGAGCTGTTACAAGTCCTCCTCATACCAGCCATCTGGATCAGCTCCAGAGTCCATACGTCCGGTACGAAAATTGTGATCCCCAAATCGGTCTGAGCCATCTCCTAAGGGGCGGTCTTCGCTTTCGTCGTCATCGGCGCTGAATAGAATGCCCAAAGCGGTTACGAGCAAAGCAGCACTGGCTCTGAGGATATTGGCAATGTGGTTGACAGTATTCATCGGCAGACTCCATCTGCGGGTTACTCCAGTCCGGATATAAGTATAGCGCCGTTGAACAAAAAAACTTAGCTCAGCCACTCAATCCTGACGGGGTGGGCCTCAAGTCAATATTTGCAGTTCTGGCGCTTAATGGAACAATCCGTTGATTGATCTATGTCAATCATCAAGGGCGCTATGTTTGAACTTTCGAGAGAATAAGGTATCTTTCCTAAGGTTAATATAACCATTTGCAGATTATGTGGCTTAGCAGATTCAGATTTTACATGGCAATCTTCGCGTTACTGGCTTTCACCAGCCAGTCGTTTGCTGCTGCGAAATTGCCCTGCCACAAGATGAGTCACGAACCCGATGTTCCAGTAATGACGGGGGCAATGGATCATGGAAGCCATACCAAGGCAAACAATATCCAGATCAATAATGCCCTTACGGCTGATGCCGCTGATTGTTGCAGCCAGGATCACTGCTCTCAGCTGGATTGCATCTCTGCAAGCGTTGCGGTGGTGAGTACACTGTCGTCGTTTTCCGTCCAGTTTTCTCAAACCCTCAATACAGCGTATTCGGTTTCCTTCCTCTCCCAGGCAGCTTCCTCGCTGTTTCGCCCCCCCATTTCCCGCTGAAGTAGGGTTGGTACGCCTGAAATTCAGGCGTCTGACGACTCGATAAGCGGGAGATCAAAACTCCCATAACGTATGTTTAAAACGCGCCATCGCTACGAGCGCGTTCACTGCAACTCTTGATTGGGAGTCATCATGAAGCCGTTACATACCTATCTGCGCTTTCCGGCGCTGATCGTATTCCTGTTATTTCTTACCGCTTGTTCCGAAAGCGAAAATCACGCAACTAAAAGCGCAACGATTGCCACGTTGGATGTTTATAAAAGCCGCACCTGTCAATGCTGCCAGCAATGGGTTCACCATATGGAAGATGTTGGTTTTGACACAAAAACCCACCACCCGTCGGACTTGAATCGCATTAAAAATGACTATGGCATAGCACCTGAGTTCCAGTCCTGCCATACAGCAGTGACGAGTAACGGTTATGTGTTCGAAGGCCATATCCCTGCGCGCTTTGTTCAGCAGTTTCTGGAAAACCCTCCCGATGACGCCATCGGCCTTAGTGTGCCTGGCATGCCGGCAGGCAGCCCTGGTATGGAGATGGGTGACAGGTTTACGCCTTACAAGGTATGGCTGCTTAAAAAAGACGGTTCGGCTGACGTGTTTGCATCTGTGAATAGTCGCGATCAGCAATAGGACATATAACGATGAACATTCAATGGGTATTTTTATTGTTTTTGCTGGTGGGGCTTCCTGTATTTGCGCAGAGCCCGGCTAATACGTTGAGTCTGGATGAGGCCATCGCCCATGCCATTGCCACGGATCCCTGGCTGAACGGTAGCCGGCATCGCGAAGACGCTTTGACCAGCGAATCAATTTCAGCATCGACGCTTCCAGACCCCAAGGTCAGCCTGATGGCGGCTAACTTTCCTACCGATAGCTTCGATATCAACCAGGAGCCTATGACGCAGCTCACTGTAGGTGTTAGTCAGATGTTTCCTCGCGGCGATAGTCTGGCGCTGTCCAGCCGTCAGAAACAGGAGTTGGCGGAACAGGAGCCATTGCTCAGGCATAATCGCCAGGCCAAGGTAGCGGCTACTGTCTCGCAGCTGTGGCTGGAAGCATTCAGGGCCCAGGAGAGCATTCGATTGATTGAGCGGGATCGCTCGCTGTTTGAACATTTGGTAGATGCAACCAAAGCGAGCTATTCGTCGGCACTGGGACGTGCCCGCCAGCAGGATATTATCCGGGCCCAATTGGAGCTTACTCGGTTGGACGATCGTTTGACGGTGCTGCGGCAACAGTCGGAGTCAGCCCAACAGCGTTTATCCGAGTGGGTCGGCGGTCGCGCCCGTCTGCCGTTAGCGCAGCTTGTGCCCAGTCAGTACGGTGATGAGCCGACGTCGGTGGGAGGTCAGCCGGATAGTGATCGTTGGCTCTATGAACAGGTCAATCGGCACCCACTCTTGCTGGCACTTGATCAGCGTATTGATGCAATGGAGACCGGGGTCGAATTAGCGCGCCAGAAATATAAACCTGAGTGGGGTCTTTCCGCCCAATACGGCTATAGGGACGATGATCCCATGGGTCGCGACCGCGCTGATTTGTTCTCTGTCGGTGTGACCTTTGACCTGCCGCTTTTCACCGGCAAGCGACAGGATAAAGACGTCAGTGCGGCCACTTCTCGGGCCGAGGCCTTGAAAACTGACAAGTTACTGATGGCGCGAAAGCTGATGGCGGACCTGGATACGGCCTTGGTCCAGCTACAGCGTCTGAATGATCGTCGCGCGCTCTACGCCGAGCAGTTATTGCCGCAAATGTCAGAGCAGGCCGAAGCTGCCCTGGCCGCCTACAACAACGACGACGGCGACTTTGCCGAAGCGGTGCGCGCTCGCATTGCTGAGTTAAATGCCAAGATCGACTTTTTAACGATCAGGATTGATCGGCTGAAGATGATTGCCGAGTTGAATTACCTCTTGTCCAAAAATGGTTCAGAACCGTTTCCCGCCACCAGCAGAGAACACGCTGAAGGATTAACCCCATGAAGATTCAATTGAATAAATCTTTTTTCATTACAGTTGCCTTGTTGATTGCGACAGCGACCCTTGCGCACTACTCGGCCCTATGGCGTATGAAAGAGACCACAGGCAGTGATGACGTTGCTGCCGAGAAAAAACCACTCTACTGGGTCGCGCCGATGGATCCCAATTATAAGCGCGATAATCCGGGTAAATCCCCTATGGGGATGGATCTGATACCTGTGTATAAAGACGCGGGCGGCGATCAGGAGATTGGCACGGTCACCATCTCTCCCGATGTGGTCAACAACCTCGGCGTACGTACAGCGCCTGCCACTCGGGGGCAGCTGGACGTCTCTGTCAATACCGTGGGCTATGTGCAATATGATGAAGACCGTCTTGTTCACATTCATCCACGGGTAGAAGGCTGGATTGAAAAACTCCATGTTAAAGCCGCCGGAGATCCGGTCACTCAAGGCGAACCGCTCTATGCCTTATATTCGCCTACCCTGGTCAATGCCCAGGAAGAACTGTTGCTGGCATTAAAGCGAAATAACCCAACACTAATCACTGCTGCCATGGAGCGGCTGTCGGCTTTACAGGTGCCGGAATCGGAGATCCACCGACTGAAAAAATCCGCAAAGGTTAGTCAGACCATTACCATCACTGCACCTCAATCTGGGGTATTGGATAATCTGAACACTCGGGAAGGGATGTTTGTTAAGCCGGGTATGGAGATGATGGCCATAGGCCAACTGGAGCATATCTGGGTGATTGGTGAAATATTTGAACGGCAGGCGGCCAGTGTGCAAGTGGGTGATGCAGTGCGCATGCGACTGGATTATTTACCCGGTCGCGAGTGGAAAGGAAATGTTGATTATATTTACCCCTCTCTGAACGCCAAAACGCGTACCGCTCAGGTGAGGGTGCATTTTGACAGCTCGGATAGATTCCTGAGGCCGGGCATGTTTGCGCAAATGACAATAGTTACCAAGCCCTCGCGGGAGACTTTACTCATTCCCCGTGAAGCACTGATTCGTACCGGTAGCCAATCAAGAGTGGTATTGGCAAAAGGTGAAGGGCGTTTTAAGTCCATCGCAGTGAAGGTAGGCAGAATTGGTGAAGATAAGGTGGAAATTCTTTCTGGTTTAAAAGACGGTGAGCGTATTGTTACGTCTGCCCAGTTCCTGATTGATTCCGAATCCAGCAAAACCTCAGACTTCAAGCGCATGGCCCATGCAGATGATCGGATAACCGCAAGTTCCGACTCGGTCTGGGTAAGTGCACGTGTTGAAAGCCTGATGACAGAGCATCGAATGGTAACTCTGGCGCATGCAGCCATCGAAGGTTGGCAGTGGCCGGCTATGGTAATGGACTTTACGGTCGACGAAGCGGTGGATATGAGCCGGTTTGGTTCTGGAATGAATATCCATGTGGAGATTCGCCGGGAAGACAATAATTTCGTGATTAGCCAAGTGCATATTCCCGACATGGATCCAGACAATGTCCAGCCAACCGATGCCATGGAACACAGTGATCTTGAAAGTATGAATCATCAGGAGATGGATCATAGCGGGATGGATCACAGTGAGCACCAGCAGGAGGCCGGACAATGATCGAAGCAATTATTCGCTGGTCCGTTCATAACCGTTTTTTTGTTCTGTTGGCCACCTTGATGTTGGTGGGAATTGGTGGCTGGTCCCTTAAAAATACACCGGTAGATGCTATTCCCGATTTGTCGGACGTGCAGGTGATTATCAAAACCAGTTATCCGGGGCAGGCGCCGCAGGTGGTGGAAGATCAGGTCACCTATCCGCTGACTACTGCCATGTTGTCAGTACCGGGTGCGGTCACCGTACGCGGCTACTCGTTTTTTGGCGACTCCTATGTCTATGTCATTTTTGATGAAGATACCGATGCTTACTGGGCCCGCTCGCGGGTATTGGAATACCTGTCGCAGGTGGCGCCGACGCTGCCACCCAGTGCCAGACCACAATTGGGACCGGATGCGACTGGCGTGGGATGGGTTTATCTCTACGCGTTGGTAGATAGAACTGGTCAGCACGACATCAGTCAGTTGCGCAGCCTGCAGGATTGGTTTTTGAAATACGAACTGCAAACGGTGCCGGGGGTGTCAGAAGTCTCTGCGCTTGGCGGTATGGTCAAACAGTATCAGGTCAAAGTAAATCCGGACAAGCTTCGTGCTTTTAATATTCCTCTCTCTCATATCCAGATGGCCATCCAACGTGGTAATCAGGAAGTTGGTGCTTCTGTTGTGGAGATGAGTGAAGCGGAATATATGGTGCGTGCCAGTGGCTATATCCAGGGTATTGACGATCTGAGAACCATTCCTCTGGGTTTGGATATGAATGGCACACCGCTGTTATTAAAGGATGTGGCCGATATTGAACTGGGTCCGCAAATGCGCCGTGGTATTGCTGAACTTAATGGTGAGGGAGAGGTGGTAGGTGGGATTGTCGTCATGCGCTTTGGCGAGAATGCCCAGAAAACCATTGATGGCGTCAAAGCAAAGTTGGAAAAACTCAAGGTGGGTTTGCCGGAAGGCGTAGAAATTGTCACGGTTTACGACCGATCTCGATTGATCTCTAGCGCCATTGACAGTTTATGGAAAAGTCTGGTTGAAGAGCTTGCTATCGTCGCGTTGATCTGTGTCATTTTCTTATTTCATGTCAGGTCATCACTGGTGGCAGTCGTTAGCCTGCCGCTGGGAATCCTGACGGCCTTTATTGTGATGTACTGGCAAGGCATTAATGCAAACATTATGTCCCTTGGAGGAATCGCGATTGCCATCGGTGCCATGATAGATGGTGCGATTGTGATGATTGAAAATATGCATAAGCATATGGAACGTACGCCGTTGACGCCAGAGAACCGTTGGAAAGTGGTGGCAGAGTCTGCCAGCGAAGTCGGCCCGGCATTGTTTTTCAGTCTGCTGATTATCACCGTCAGCTTTGTGCCGGTATTTACCCTGGAGGCTCAGGAAGGCCGAATGTTTAGTCCCCTAGCCTTCACTAAAACCTATGCCATGGCCGCCAGCGCCGCGTTGGCAGTGACAGTGGTGCCGGTGTTGATGGGGTATTTTATCAGGGGCAAGGTGGTCGCCGAGAGAAAAAACCCCATCAACAGGTTGCTGATTGCAGGCTATATGCCGCTGCTCAAGGGTGTTTTGCGCTTTCCAAAAATCACACTCGCCATGGCTGGCGTTGTGTTTCTTGTTGGGATCTGGCCGCTTAACAAGATTGGCAGCGAATTCATACCCGATCTGGATGAAGGCGACCTGATGTACATGCCCACTACCTATCCGGGCCTGTCCATCGGCAAGGCGCGGGAAATCCTGCAACAGACTGACAAGCTGATTGCCACAGTTCCGGAAGTAGAAACCGTATTTGGCAAAATTGGACGGGCTGAAACTGCTACAGATCCGGCGCCGCTAACCATGATTGAAACCTTTATTCAGTTGAAACCCAGAGAGGCGTGGCGCGATGGCATGACCACCGACAAACTCAAGAAGGAGCTTGATGCGCTGGTGAAGTTTCCCGGCTTGACCAATGCCTGGGTGATGCCCATCAAAACCCGCATCGACATGCTGGCTACCGGTATAAAAACCCCGGTGGGTATTAAGGTGGCTGGCCCCGACCTCAAGGAGATCGAAAAAATCGGCAAGCGTTTGGAGCAGGTGCTCAAAGATGTACCTGGCACAGCCTCAGTATATTCCGAGCGAGTAGCGGGCGGCCGTTATATCAAGGTGGATATTCAGCGAGAAAAAGCCGCACGCTATGGCCTCAATATCGCCGATGTGCAGCAAGTGGTTGCCACCGCTATAGGCGGTATGAACGTAGCGCAGACTATCGAAGGGCTGGAACGTTACCCCGTCAACCTGCGTTACCCACAAGATTATCGCAACTCTCCCGAGCAGTTAGCTCTGCTGCCTATTGTCACGACCAGTGGTCAGCGCATTGCATTGGGGGATGTTGCTCGTGTTTATGTTGAAGACGGGCCGCCTGCCATCAAGAGTGAAAACGCCCGTCTTAATGGTTGGACCTTTGTCGATATCGACGGAGTGGATGTCGGCAGTTATGTGGAAGACGCTATGAAAGTGGTGGCCGATCAGGTCGAACTACCAACAAGCTACTCCCTGAATTGGTCGGGACAGTATGAATACATGTTGCGGGCCAAAGAGAAGCTCTCCTACGTGGTGCCTCTGACTCTGGCAATTATCATCGTGCTGCTCTATTTAAATTTCCGCAGTGTTGCCGAGGTCGCCATCATTATGGGCACCTTACCACTGGCAATGATTGGGTCCATCTGGTTGATGTATTTGCTTGGTTACAACTTTTCCGTTGCTGTGGGTGTGGGTTTTATCGCGTTGGCGGGCGTGGCGGTAGAAATTGGCGTCATTATGCTGGTCTATCTCAACCAGGCACATACGCTTTTCTTGCTTCAGTGTGAGGAGCGGGGCATCACACCGAGTATGAAAGGATTACGGGAAGCTGTTCTTCACGGTGCAGGCTTACGTGTTAGACCGGTGATGATGACGACAGTCTCTACTATTGTCGGCTTACTGCCGATCATGTTCAGTACCGGTACAGGGGCGGAAGTGGTCAGCAGAATTGCTGCACCTATGGTGGGGGGCATGCTCAGTGCTTTGGTATTGACATTGTTGGTATTGCCGGCGGTTTATTTGCTTTGGAAGCAGGGCAAGGTAGATGAATAGCTGGACGAAGAACTTACAAGGCCATTACAGCAATGTAATGAACGAGTCACCTTACCGTCAGGTACCCAGCCCTAGGATAGGCTGGATGTTTTCCTATGATCGGCACTTTGCTTTTTTTCATACGTAAGCTGGCGGACAGACAATTGATCGGTACCGACCGAGACAAATACAGCCAGATTCAGGGTGATTGAAATATTGAAAATCAAAAGTGGAAGACTGTTAAAAATTGCTTGACCTGTGTCTTGGACACAGGTGTAAGGTGACAAAAAGCCGGATAAATACTTCGGATTTACTCTCGGGTTTAGAACTGATGATTGACTCATATCAAGGCAAGGAACAGATCCTCGGGGTTAATCTGAATCCTGTGATAGTCAGACTGAGCTGCGAGGAGGGCTGTGTGAAAGTTATCGAAATGGCCAGGCGTTTAGGGGTTACGGCCGATACGGTGCGGTTTTATACCCGGATCAAGATTTTGAATCCCACAAAAAGCAAGGCCAATGGTTACCGGGAATACAGTGATAAAGATGTTAATCGCTTACGGTTCGTGCTGAGTGCCCGACAGTTGGGATTTTCGGTAGAGGATATTCAGGAGATTCTCGCCCATGCGGACAAGAAAAAGTCTCCTTGCCCAACGGTGCGCCGCTTGATTGATCAGCGCCTGCATGAAACCGAGCGACAGCTTAGGGAAACGTTGAAATTGCGGGATCGCATGCAACAGGCTGTGTTGGAGTGGAGTCAAAAGCCGGATAAGGCGCCAACGGGCCATATGCTTTGTCATCTGATCGAAGAATTCACTGCGGAGGATAGGTTATGAATACACACAAAACGCCAAGTGCGGGTCAACACCGAGGTGGTTGTTGCTGCGCCGGCAAATCATCCGTTTCTGCTGAAGCCCGAGATATCCGCAGCGTTAGCGATACGTCTCTTCCTCTTCATCGTTTACAGGTTCAGGGTGCCACCTGCGGTGGTTGCGTGAAAAGTATCGAGCAGACGTTGAAATCCGTTGCAGGGGTTAGCGAAGTGTCGATGGACCTGGCAACGGGCGTCGCTTCAGTCATTGGTGTGGTTGAACCAAAAAACCTTACCGATGCGTTGGATCGTGTGGGTTTTCCCGCAACGCTCATTCGCTAGTTGCTGTCAAGTAAACCAGGAGTATGGATATGAGTTCAACAAACACGGAATCTGGCAATCCATCCTGTCATGAACGTACGGAAACTGGCCAGCATCACCACCATCATGTTCATGGCGGCAGCGCAGTAAGCCAGGAACTGATGATCGAAGGCGCTGGTTGTGCCAGCTGTGTGGGAAAAATCGAATCCGCCCTAAAAGCGATACCGGGTGTGGAAAACGCGGAAATGAATTTCGCTCAGCGAACCGTTAGCGTGTTCGGTTCGGCGCCTGCCGAGCAATTGATAAAAGCCGTTGAGGGCGCCGGTTATAACGCCAAAATCAGCCTTGCTGACAATGAAGACGATGCATTGGAGGAAAAAGAAAAAGCTGATTGGGCTTACTACAAACGACTGATGCGGGAAATGACCATCGCCCTCAGTCTGGGCGTGCCGCTGATGATTTACAGCATCGTAGTCGGCGAAATGACGGTAACAAGCACTGGTGGGCGCATTGCCTGGTTGGCTGTTGGATTACTGACACTTGCGGTGATGGTGTTCTCTGGCAAACACTTTTATGTCGGTGCCTGGCAATCCTTTAAAAATCACTCGGCCAATATGGATACCTTGATTGCTTTAGGCACAGGTACGGCGTGGGTGTATTCGATGGTGGTGGTGTTTGTTCCTCACTTGGTGCCGGAAATGGCGCGCCATGTTTATTTCGAGGCGACCGCGATGATTATTGGTTTAATCGATCTCGGTCTTGCCCTGGAATTGAAAGCCCGCGGTCGTACCTCTGAGGCTATTAAGCGCCTGATTGGATTGCAGGCGAAAACGGCGCGGGTTATTCGCGATGACAAAGAACTGGATATCGCTATCGAACAGGTTCTACTGAACGATGTGGTCCGCGTGCGCCCAGGTGAAAAAATTCCCGTCGATGGTGAAGTGGTTGAAGGGCATACGGCGATTGACGAATCCATGCTCACCGGCGAGCCGATGCCGGTTGAAAAAGCCACTGGGAATACCGTAGCGGCGGGCACCATCAATAAATCCGGCTCAATTTTGTTTAAAGCTACCCGCGTTGGTAAAGACACGGCGCTGGCGCAAATCATCAATATGGTCAAGCGCGCACAAAACTCCAAGCCGCCGATTGGTCGTTTGGCTGATGTCATCTCGGCATATTTTGTACCGGTGGTGATGATTATTGCTGTGGTGAGTGCCTTGACCTGGCTTAATTTTGGACCGGAACCGGCGGTGGCATTTGCCATAGTATCGGCCACGACTGTATTGATTATCGCCTGTCCCTGTGCGCTGGGGCTGGCCACGCCGATGTCGGTGATGGTGGGTGTGGGTAAGGCCGCAGAGGCGGGCGTGCTGATTCGCAACGGAGAAGCCCTGCAAACCGCGTCGAAGATAACGGCGATGATTCTGGATAAAACCGGCACCATTACCCTGGGTGCACCGAAGGTCACCGATGTACTGGTGGCGGGTGAGTATGATGAGCAGGCGGTGTTGCGATTGGCAGCAACGCTTGAATCCGGCTCTGAGCATCCGTTGGCCATGGCTATTGTTGAAAGTGCTCAGGAAAGAGGGATCGAAATGGGCAAGGTGTCCAATTTTAACGCCATTGCCGGCCACGGTGTGCAGGCGGAGGTGGACGGAAAAACACTGTTATTCGGCAATGAAAAGCTCATGCGCGAGCGCACCATTGAGCTCGGTGATTTTGTCGAAAAGGCCCAGGCGTTGGCCGCCGAGGCTAAAACACCGATGTATTTCGCTATTGATAATCAACTTGCAGCGATTATCGCTGTGGCCGATCCGATTAAGGAAGACTCCATAGCGGCCATCAAGCGTTTGCAACATAACGGTATTCGGGTGGTGATGCTCACCGGCGACAACCGCGCCACAGCCAAAGCGGTAGCGGAAAAAGCCGGTATCAAGGAATTCTTTGCTGAAGTACTGCCGGAAGAAAAATCCAAAAAAGTGCAGAAGCTGCAAATGGAAGGCGAAGTGGTGGGCATGACGGGTGACGGTATTAACGATGCGCCGGCCCTGGCTATCGCCAATGTCGGTTTTGCTATCGGCACCGGTACGGATGTGGCCATTGAGAGTGCCGACATAACACTGATGCGGGGTTCGTTACATGGCCTGGCGGATGCCATTGCCGTCAGCAAGGCTACGTTGCGAAATATCAAACAAAATCTATTTGGCGCCTTTATTTACAATGTCGCCGGCGTGCCTTTTGCAGCCGGGGTGTTGTATCCATTTTTCGGTTTGCTGTTAAGTCCGGTGATTGCCGGTGCGGCGATGGCGTTTTCATCGCTGACAGTTGTAACCAATGCTAATAGGCTGCGCTTCTTTAAAGCGCAGGAGCACTAATGAGAATGACGGGAAGAGGGCGTTGCGATGATGATTATTAATATTGCGGGTTTAGCGCTAATTGCACTGATTGTGTGGTGGTTCTGGCTCTACAAGCCGAAAGAAGCCGAGCTGGGTGAAAACGATCTGGTGATTACTGTGGAAAACGGTACCTATTCGCCTTCGCGCATTAAAGTGCCGTCTGGAGAACCGGTAGAAATCAAATTTATGCGCAGAGATCAATCGCCCTGTTCTGAAACTTTATTGATCCCCGAACTGCAAATCAGCGACACCTTACCGTTGAATAAACTGAAGACCATTCAGCTGCCAGCAATGTCATCCGGCGAGTATGCGTTTCATTGTCAGATGCAGATGTACCGTGGACAAATCACGGTGCAATAAGCAGGAGGCCAATGAACATCAACAAAGTCACGGCCATTTTTGACGAGTTTCGCCTGAAAAACGTGGAAGAAACTTTGATTCGACATGGGGTGAAGGATTTTACCTTGCATCTAGTTCGTGGGCGTCTGTGGATACACGATAAACGCGGCGCAACAGACAACGATTTTCAATTACACAGGTGAGGTGTGACATGGCGACTCAAAAAACATCATTCTGGTTAACACCCAAAGGACTGGCGGCACTGGGACTTATTGGCGCGGTCACCTATTTTCTGCTCGTCGAGCACCGGCAACACGTCTGGCAATTTCTGCCGTTCCTGATTTTCCTTGCCTGCCCCTTTATGCATCTGTTTATGCACGGCGGACACGGTGGTCATGGTAGCCATGATCAGCATGAAGGCGAGTCCGAGCAGGATGCCTATCAGCGGGGGCTGGAGGAAGGCCGTCGGGAAAACGAAAACCGTCATCACCATTAACCCAATAGATTACAGGAGAAGAAGCATGCACGGTGAATCTGCTTACGGCCTCTGGACGCTGGTGATACTTAATTCGGCGATATTTATTTTCTTTGCCTTCAGCTTTACCAAGCCGCAAACCAAAACTGACTGGCGAAGCTTTGGCGCTTTCTCGGCGTTTATTATTGCCCTATTTACCGAGATGTATGGCTTTCCATTAACCATTTATTTTCTCTCCGGCTGGTTGGCGGAAAAATATCCTGGTATTGATTTTCTGTCCCACGAAAACGGCCATCTTCTGCATACCCTTTTCGGTTTTGAAGGCAACCCTCATTTTGATCCGCTGCATATCGCCAGTAATGTCCTGATCATTTTGGGTTTCTTTTTACTGGCCTCGGCGTGGAGTGTTCTGCACAAGGCGCAGCAGACCCGTTCGCTAGCGACTACCGGCTGGTATGCCCGTTGCCGCCACCCGCAGTACATCGCATTTATCCTGATCATGTTTGGATTTCTGTTGCAGTGGCCGACGATCCTTACCGTGATTATGTTTCCGGTTCTGGTAGTGGTTTACGTGCGACTCGCTAAGCGTGAGGAGCGCATGGCATTGAAGGAATTCGGTGATGACTATCGCCGCTATATGGAAGTCACGCCGGCATGGATTCCGAAATTTAACGTCGATAAAACTGTTTCCAACTGATGAGGGTACTCCGATGAAAAAACTAATCTCCACTTTGGTAATAGCCGCCGCGATTTCTTCGCCCGTCTTTGCGGAAAAAGGGCACGAACATGGCGACAGTAAAGATCAGCTGATGGGCGGAATGATGATGGGCCATGAGCAAATGATGGCTATGCATGAGCACATGCAAAAGATGCACGACATGATGGGAAAAATCAAAGCCGAAACCGATCCGGAAAAACGCCAGCAACTGATGCAGGAACATATGCGAGTCATGCAGAAGGGTATGCGATTAATGGGTGATGGCATGGGAATGGAAATGACAGTAGGTGAGTCATCAAAAATGGACGACATGGATATGATAAAGCGCATGGACATGATGGAAGAACGAATGGGCATGATGCAGATGATGATGGGGCAAATGATGGATCATGAGTCTGAATCCCAAAAAACACCTGTCCACAAACACAAAAAATAGATGGGTTGCTTACTCAACCTGTCGATTGGAGGAAAAACACTATGAGTGAGCATCGATCGGGTATCAATCCAGGTTTTTTAACCAAGCATACCTTGAGCCTGTGCGGGATCAATGAAAACAATACCAAAGCGATTGTTGAGGAAATTGATGAACTTCCCTGTGTTGACAGCGTTCAGTTCGATGCACGTAGAAAAACCTTAAAAATCGCCTACGACGCTTCTCATCACAATATCGATGAAATGATCGCCATTGTCGAAAAGCATGGTGCGGCAATAAAAGACAGCTGGTGGTCCCGAACCAGGCTGAGTTGGCAACGGCAGACCGATGAGAATATCGGGGATAACGCTAAACATGAGGCGCACTGCTGCAACAAGATGCCGCCTCATTAGATGAAAGAGAAAATGAGCAACAAAGAACATCGATTAGGTGTCTCGGAAATTAATCTGGTGAGGGGCCAATTGACGTTGGAACCTGTCGATATGACTAGCAGTCTGTTGAGAAATGCAGTTTTAAGCATCCTGTATACCTTGCAACGAATGCCCAGGAAGAGGGCTGACCATTATATTAAGGGGTCATGAATGGAGGAAAAAGACGATCGTTCGACACATTACAACGAAGGTAGCCTCACTCTGTCAGGTACGGTGATGCTCGGGACTGGGGTGATGATCGGCGCAGGAATATTTGCGCTAACCGGGCAAATGGCAGAGATGACTGGTGCATTATTCCCATTGGCATTCCTCGCGGCCGCGATCATCGTTGGTTTCAGTGCTTACTCATACATCAAAATATCCAATGCCTACCCATCAGCAGGGGGGATCGGCATGTATCTGCATAAGGCCTATGGCGACCGGTTGCCCACTGCGTTTAATGCACTACTTATGTATTTTTCGATGGTCATCGCGCAGAGTTTTCTAGCGCGTACGTTCGGTTCTTACACCATGCAATTATTTGGCGGTGACCCTTCAGGACAAATGACTCCTATACTCGGCGTCTCCCTAATTCTGGCGGCGTTCATTGTGAACCTGTTGGGTAATCGGTTGATTCAAGGGGTTGCAGGGTTTATCGGCCTACTGAAAATTGGTGGAATTCTAATCTTTGGTCTCGTCGGCATCTGGTTAGCTGATAGCCTGGCAGTGGACTTTGACCATGTAAGCGAGACCGGTTCAGCCAGTAATTTCCTCGGCGCCACAGCGCTGGGGATTCTGGCATTCAAAGGCTTTACCACCATTACCAATAGTGGTTCCGAGGTGATCGATCCACACCGCAATGTTGGTCGCGCCATTGTTATTTCGATTGCTGCCTGTGTCGTTATCTATACATTGGTTGGTTTTGCGGTGGCCAGCAATCTCTCGCTTAGTGAGATTATTCAAACTCGAGATTATTCCCTGGCTGCGGCCGCTCGACCTGCACTCGGTGAGTACGGCGTGTGGTTCACCGTTGCGATTGCCATGCTGGCGACGGCGGGAGGGATTCTTGCCAGTATTTTTGCGGTCTCCAGAATGCTGGCGATGCTAACGGAAATGAAGTTGGTGCCCCATAGCCATTTCGGTATGCCGGGCAGCATTCAGAAGCATACATTGGTGTACACCGTGGTTCTTGGACTTGTGCTCACCGCGTTCTTTGATCTTTCCCGTATAGCAGCACTTGGCATCATATTCTATCTGGTGATGGATATCGCCATTCACTGGGGTGTTCTGCGCTACTTGTTGGACGATGTTAAAGCCAAAAGCTGGGTCCCCGTTACCGCGATTATATTAGATTTTCTTGCACTAAGCGGGTTCGTTTGGGTGAAGTTGAATTCAGATCCATTTGTGTTGGGTGTGGCCGTTGTCACAATGATGCTAATCGCTATCGGAGAGCAACTATTCCTTGGATCTGAAAAACGAAAGCAAGCTGTGTCCCAAAGTCAGGCTCATGAACGTCACCATTAAAAATTAGGGTGGAGAGAGCCTGCTAGACACTGAAAGAAAGACAATGGCTAAATTTTTTTGTTCGGGAAATGGTAATGGATCAAATTAACACACTTAAGGCGATCGATATGGGCATCGACACCCACCAGGAGCCGGTGGTGTATATGCGTAGCTATCGCGATATTTTGCGCCTGTAATCGAAGTGCCAATCCACAACGGAGAAATAGTCATGCAAATTGAAACCTTAAAAGATGTACTGCACTGGACCCGGGAATTTCACCAACATCTCAGTCAGTGCTTATCCCATTGCGCAGACAAGAATACGGATGAACGAGCCCGAATGATTCTTGCTTACCTGTCCAATCACGAAAAGGCACTGACCCGGGTGGTCAGCGGTTTTGAAACGTCTGGCGACGAGCATGCGCTGAACACCTGGTGTATGGAATATGTCAACAAGCATCCGATCGTCCGACATGCACACTGTGACGCGCCCTTTGCCGATCTGGATGCCATACAAATCATGGAGGCGATTATGGATCAGCACCAGCAGGTGATTGAGCTGTATCGTTATCTCGCCTCAAGGGCGGATATCCCCTCTGCCAAGGAGTTGATGGGATCACTCCGGTCGCTGGAGGAGCACGAAATGATGCGTATGGCGCAGTCTGCCAACCGGTTCGGGGATATGTAGAGACACTAATTTATTACAGATACACCACCATAAACGGAGGAATAGTCATGACACTTAATGCGTTAAAATTCGGGATAGCCAGCGCGATTACCGCGGCGATACTGTGGCTGGCTTGCAGCCTGTTGGTGATGTTAATGCCCGCCATGATGTTATCCATGTCTGGGGAAATGGTGCATATGCAACTGAATGAGATGGGTTGGCATTTGACATTCACTGGCGTTGTTGTGGGACTGGTGGCTTGGTCAGTGTCAGCGGGTATCGCCGGGTGGTTGCTGGCGGCTATTTACAACCGCTTGCAGTAAGCCGATGGATTATGAGGTGCCATATCAGTGACCATGCCCTTCCGAGTCTTGCCCACGTGCGGTAAGTATCTGGTATTGATCGGAAGATAATTCCGGCAATCGCTGCAGGAACGCTACCATGTTCCAGATACGTTCGTCGTCATGCCCCGGTCCCCAGGCTGGCATGCCCGAGGCCTTGATGCCGTGTTTAATAATCCAGAATTGTCGTTTACTGGCCTCGTCGTCATTTTCGGTGTTACCGGTATGATCGTGTCCATGTTCATCACCCGCTAGAGTTAGGTTGGGTGGTGTGGGATATAACCCCAGGGTGAAATCACTTTCGGTTTTACTCGGCTTCAAATGGCACCCTGCACACATATCATTGTAGTCGGCGCCACCCGCCAGTAACCGCTCCGGTGCGTTTAGGTCGCCAGGAACCTTAATGTCACTGGCAGCACGTGCAACTGAACGTTCACGCAAGGTTTCCAGCAGCCAGTAGGTCAGCCGATTGTGTGGTACATCGGCTCCCATGGGGTAGAGGCCTGAATAGAGAAATAGCCCACCACCCACCAGCGCGATGACAGCGGTAATGACCAGACTCTTGATAAAGGTGGTGAGCGCCGACATGAAAACTCCTTGGGTTGATCAGTGTTGGTGTTCTGAATGTTGCTCGCCTGAGCTTTTTTCGTTGTCCTGATGATCAGCCTGCGCTTGATCCTTTTCAGAGTCGTTATGATGCATGTCATTCATGCATTGTTTCATCATGGCTTGCATCACGGGATCATTCATATCCATCTTGCTGTGATCCATATTTTTCATGGCTGCACAATCCGGTTTTTCAGCGTCTTTCATGTGCTCTTTAGGATCATGGGCCTGTGCAGATAAAGCGATGCCCAGAGCGGCGAGGGCGATGATGGGCGTGAAGCGTTTGGTTTTCATAGCGGTGTTCCTCTTGAAGAAAAAGTGATGGAGATAGGCATGTGCCCATGGTTAGAACCAGAACCGCAATCCGGCAACGAATTGGGTATCTGAGGTATCTTCGCCCGCTGCGCGGCGGTAATCGGCTGTGTCACCATAGGTGTCTGTCCATTCCACACCGATATAGGGAGCGAATTGACGGCTGAATTCGTAACGCAGGCGTAAGCCCACCGCGAGATCCGAGAGACCCGAGCCCAGGCCATTTTCAGCGTCATCCTTGCCGTACAGGTTGAGTTCTGCTCTGGGTTGAAGGATGAGTTTTTGTGTCAGCAGCAACTCGTACTCGGCTTCGGCGGAGAGAGCGGTCCGACCGTCGTCGCCCACATAGGCAGTCACATCCAGCTCAAACCAGTAGGGCGCCAGGCCTTGGACACCGAACGCGAGCCACTGGCGATCCTTACCTTCGTTATACTGGTCGAGTCGAACGCCGAGCTGCGTGTCAAAATAGGCATTAAGCGCATGGCCCCACAACAGGTCGGTTGAACTCTCCTCCAGCGTGCCGTCTGCGATATCACCCTCCGCTTTGATGACAAAGCGGTCGTAGGTGGTGCCATACCAGGCCTGGACATCGTAAACCGTGCTATCGCTATCTTCCTGATACTCCAGGCGATCACCCAGAATGGACCAGAAGGCGTGTTCGTCCGCCAGTTTCAGTTGCCGCGGCCCCGGCTGTGCATAGGGGCCTTCGGTCAAGGTGTAACCGTCGGAATAAGCGTGGGGATCGCGGGCATCGGCCGGAGCGCTGCCGCCCTGCATTTGCATCTCGTCGTGATCCATTTGCGCCAGGGCCGTATTCACTTGAAGGGCACCGACAATAAAAACCAGTGTTGTGAGATATTTCACCGTATTAAGCCTCATGACACCACCACTTCGCGGAACATGCCCGCGTCCATATGAAACAGCAAATGGCAATGCCAGGCCCAGCGGCCCAGATCATGGGGTGTGGTCAGGTAACTGATGCGCTGCGCTGGTTGCACGGGAATGGTATGGCGCCGAACCCGCAATTCGCCCTGATCGGTTTCCAGTTCGCTCCACATGCCGTGTAGGTGCATGGGGTGGGTCATCATAGTGTCGTTTTGCAGAATGATTCTAACGCGTTCATTGTGTCGCAGGGAGACCGGTGTGCTTTTGCCAAACTCCAGTCCGTCGAAAGACCAGCTATAGCGTTCCATATTGCCGGTAAGGTGCAGTTCCAACTCCCTCGCAGGCAGGCGGCGGTCATCCATCACACCAACGATGGATTTCAGGTCGGCCAGCGTCAGCACTCGGTGGCCCTGTGGGCGCAACCCACGCTGGCTTAAGTTGCGCAAGCCAATACCCGGATCGTCGAGATTGGTGCGTGGCATGTCCACTCGCATATCCACCGAAGCGCCGTATTCGGTTCGGGCGTGGCGTATGGTGGATGAGGGTTTGGCAAGAGAGTTATCAGAAGCCCGCTGCATGCCGTGCATACTGTGATCCATGGCCATGCCGCCGTGCATCTGGGAATGATCCATGGTGCTGTGATCCATGGCACCCATACTCATGGACCCCTGATCCATACCGCTATGATTCATGCCTTCGTGACCAGTGCCATGACTCATAGCCCCCATCATGTCAGCCATGGTCAACCACTCAACCGGGTCAGGATCTGGTACTGGAGCGGTTAAGCCTTGCCGCACGGTCAGGGTGCCGCGGGCATAGCCGCTGCGTTCCATGCTCTGGGCAAAGATGGTGTAAGCATCGTCCCGCGGTTCGACCATGACATCGTAGGTTTCTCCGGGGCCAAAGCGGAATTCATCCACGGTGACCGGCTCGACATCCTGGCCATCCGCCTGGATCACCGTTAGCTTCAAACCGGGAATGCGGACATCGTAAAAGCTGTTGCTGGCGGCGTTGATAAAGCGAAGCCGTACGCGATCACCGCGCTGGAACAATCCGCTCCAATTGCCCGCCGGGGTGGTGCCGTTCATCAGGAAGGTGAGGGTGGCTGCCGACAGATCCGCCAGATCGGTCGGATTCATGCGCATCTGATTCCACATCTGGCGCTTTTCCAGGGCTGCCTGTAAGCCCATCTTCGAAACATCGGCTGTGAAATCGAAAAAGGTGGGCTGATTGAAGTTGTAGACATCGCTTTGCACTTTCAGTTTGCTGAAAGTGTGCATCGGGTCTTCGTCGGTCCAGTCGGAAAGTTGTACCACGTAATCCTGGTCGGCGCGGTGTCTTTCACCCGCCCGTGGTTCAATAATCAGGGCACCGTACATGCCCGTCATTTCCTGAAAGCCGGAGTGGCTGTGGTACCAGTAGGTGCCGCTCTGCCGAAGTGTGAAGCGATAAACAAAGGTTTCTCCCGGTGCGATGCCTGGGTAGCTGATCCCCGGCACACCATCCATTTGATAAGGCAGCAGAATACCGTGCCAGTGAATGGAGGTGGCGACCGGCAGGCGGTTGGTGACGCGGATGGTGACGTCATCGCCCTCACGCAGCCGTAACGTCGGTGCCGGGATGGAACCGTTAATAGTGGTGGCCATACGAGTGACGCCAGTGAAATTGACGGGTGTTTCGGCGATCACCAAATCGATTTCTCGGCCGCTGAGTACCGGTGCCGAGCCCAGCGCGGTCGCGCCTTTTACGGCCGCCTGCAACCAGGACGGTGTGGCGGCCAGCACGCCACCGGCTGCCAGGCCTTGGACAAATCGACGCCGATTTATATCGGGTCGCGTCAATACTGGTATCTTACTCATCGGGCAATATTTCCTGAATGGGTTGGATTGGTTTTGACAATTGGCTCTTCACGGTGAAATGCTACCTTGACGATTGAATCGGGCGGCAACGCTTTATCGAGGGTTGCTGAGAATCGAACACCACCTTTCTTCTTCATGGTGTGGGTTAGAACAGCCGGTACATAATCAGTCGTGGTTTCAGTGATCAATTCACCTGAGGGCGAATAAGCGGCAATGTCTACATGACCTCTCGGGAGCCAAGTCGGTAGGCTGGCGGTTAAACGACCCGATATTCTGACAGAGCCATCAACTTTGAAAGTTGTGAGGTGTTGGAATCGCCATTTCTGGTTCGGCTGCTTGGATACCTCGATCTGATACCTATCGTTTGCCCAGCTTGATGTGGCGAATAGGGTGAATATCATCAGAACAATTAGATTCTTTTTCATGAGAACTCCTCTTATACATACTGTTCCATCGTTCTATGTCGTTCAAGATAGTGCCTGTGACCTGTCACGGGCATGACTTCAAAATGACAAAGTTGTAATCTGGCCGTCATCTTGTTGTGGGTTAGCCAGGTTTAGGCTGTTTCTAAACCCATTCTGAACATACGGAGCAAGGCAACGATGCGGCTATTGGTGGTCGAAGACGAAATCAAGACCGGCGATTATTTACAGCAGGGACTGACCGAGGCGGGCTTTCTGGTCACGTTAGTGCGCAATGGCCTTGACGGTCATCATTTAGCGATGACAGAGACCTTTGATTTGCTGGTGCTGGACGTCATGCTACCAGATGTGGATGGCTGGCGAATTGTGCAGTCATTGCGCGAAGCTGGCCGCCAGACACCAGTGCTGTTCCTGACCGCCCGTGACAGCGTGGATGACCGCGTTAAAGGCCTTGAATTGGGAGCAGATGATTATCTGGTCAAGCCCTTTGCTTTTGCCGAACTGCTGGCCCGGGTGCGCACCCTGTTGCGCCGCAGTGCAGTGCCGGTGATGACCGACCAGATCAAGGTTGCCGACCTCATCCTGGATTTGCCGCGTCACCGGGCTACGCGTGCCGGTCGCAAGATCAATCTCAGCCACAAGGAGTTTTGCCTGCTGGAACTGTTGGCCCGGCGGCAGGGTGAAGTACTGCCGCGGTCCCTAATCGCTTCCCAGGTGTGGGATATGAACTTCGATTCTGACACCAATGTCATTGATGTGGCCATACGTCGCTTGAGGGCAAAAATCGATGACGATTATGAACCCAAACTGATTCACACCGTGCGTGGCATGGGTTACAAGCTGGAGGTTGAAGACGACCATGACGAAGGTTAGCCTCGCCCGGAGACGACCGCTGTCACTCAACAGCCGGGTGATGTTGTTTGTCGCGGTCGCTATCGGTTTGAGCTTGCTGATGATCGGCCATTTGGTGCAAAAGGAGGTGGAGCGCCATTTTGCTGAACAGGATGCCGACGAATTGGTGGTGATTACCCGTGCTGTTGAGAAGGCCCTGCAAACGGCGAAGGATCAGGGTCTGGCTCCGGAGGACGCCCTTGCGCGAGCTGTGTCTGGCCATCACGGCGTCTATTTTCAAGTTTGGGATGATGCTGGACGTCTGGTCTATAGTTCCGTGGACACCGGATCTTTGCCACAGGCGAACACCTATGCCCCTGTGGCCCGCATCCAGGTAGACAATCTGTACACCTGGCAATCTGATGGCAAAACCTACCGTGGCACTGCCACCCATACCCGCATCGCGGGCCAGGACTATCGCATCGTCGCTGCCATCGATATGGATTTCCACATCCACTTTCTGGAAAATTTTCGTCGCAGCTTGTGGATGATCATGGTGGCGGCAGGGGCCATCACTCTCCTGGCGGCCTGGTATGGCGTGCATCAGGGGCATGCCCCAATACGTACTCTCAGTGAGACTATGGGTAATGTCCAGGCTGATCGGCTGCATGTGCGTCTCGATCCCGATACCGTGCCGGGGGAGCTGAAAACGCTGGTTGATTCGTTCAACCATATGATTGGGCGATTGGAGGACAGTTTTGTTCGACTTTCTCATTTCTCCGCTGATATCGCCCATGAATTGCGCACACCGCTAACCAACCTGATCACCCAGACTCAGGTGGGTTTGGGTAAGTCCAGAAGCCTGGAAGAATATCGCGAA